>Ga0187778_10000088_pt1 | contig 55757 bp, 57 predicted proteins | sample 1015_Q2_SP5_20_M_FD_132418 | JGI IMG/M metagenome (GOLD analysis project Ga0187778, IMG submission 132418) | Tropical peat soil microbial communities from peatlands in Department of Meta, Colombia - 1015_Q2_SP5_20_MG | ecosystem: Environmental > Terrestrial > Soil > Wetlands > Peat | place...
AAAAACGTAGAGCGGCAATCGTTCCGGTTTGAAACGATTATGCTCTAGGGCCGGAAAAGGCCGTTTTGGGGGGCGACGCATGTGGATGGTAAAACGGGCGGTACCCGTGGTTGTGGCGCTTGCCGTTGTATCGGTCGTCACCGCGATTCTGTGGCGGGTCAGGACTTCGGCGGTCGGACCGCAACACCTCGTCTTCTTTTACCTCTTGCCGACGGCCTTTGTGGCTACGCTCTACGGCAGCTTGCCGGCCATGGTGTGCGCTATCGCAGCCGCCGTCTGCGCAGCGTTTTTTCTCTATGATCCGCTCTACAGCTTTTCCGTCGCAAGTCCTTTGGATCTTGGCGAATTGGGCTGCTTTATTGGCCTGGCCGTGATCGGCGCGAAATGCACGGCCGATCTGTTGCGGCCTGCTGTACATTTACATCGGCAAAGCACGACGGCCAAGAAATAGAAAAACGATTGCGATTTAGAACTGCGTGGCGAGCTGATCGAGGCCGATGACGTGCGCGATGTCGCGCACTTCTTCCTTTTGCTCTTCGTTGAAGCTCATGATCAGCGGAACCGCCGCCGATTTCAGCCCTTGTACGGCATTGGGATCGAATGCATCCGCTTGCATGCTTGCGGCGCCGCGCTCTCGCGCCTGTTGCGTGTGCCTATAGGCAATGTTGCGTAGCGCAGCTTCGACCGCCGGCCACATCTGCTCCTGATCCGGCGTCAAGTGCAGCCGCGCTTTGATGCTGGCGATTTGCGCGTCATCGAGAACGTAGCCCGGCCGGTTCGCGGCGGGCCGCCCCGCAGCGGCGGACGTTTTGGCGGATTTGATTGGGTTCGCGGCCGGTCGCGCCACTTCGGCGGCGGTGCGCGCCGGCAATGCAACGGTGTTTTCGAGCGACGCGGTTTGCACCGCAACTTGCGGATCGGGCGATTGTGCCGCGAAGCTTTCAGCGGCCGGCTGCTGCACCGCCGCCTGCTCCTGCGCCATAGGCGCCATGGTCGACATGGGGGGTGCCATCGGCACGGGGCTGAATATTGCCGCGGCTGCCGCACTCCTCGCCGCCGCCCTCGTCACTGGCCGATTGCTCGCTGACTCGGCTTTGGTCCATTCGGTCGGGAACCGCAGCGCCACCGCTTGCGCGGCCGATCCACCGTCGGTCTCCTGTAATGCTGCCACATGCCACGCGCCCATTACATAGCCGATGCCGAGCGCCATAAGGAGAGGAATGGTCCGGCCGCGCTTGGACCCCGGCTTTCTCATCTTCCCCATGGCGAAGCCCCACCCCCGCTCGTTGGCTCCTCTATTTCCTTTCAAAGGAAGCTTAATTTATGGCTAAGCACGGGTAATTTCCCGGCGCGATCGTGTGTAAGGCGTGCATGGTGTGATTTTTTCGCACGCCGATCGCAGCGTTACGGCGTTTGTTATGCCACGACGAAAAAAAACGAAAGAGGCCCGGAGCTTTTCGCCGAGCCTCTTTCAATTTGCGCGTTTTTTGCGTGCTTGAACGCGAGGTAATCGTTACGCCGCTTCTTCCTCGACCACCGATTCCTCATCCGCTTCGGGCTTCGGGCCGCGGCGCGGTCCCTTGGCGAGCGCAGCCTCGATTTCCTTGATCGCTTCGGTCTCGGTGATGCGCTGCACGACAGCCACTTCGCGGGACAGACGGTCGAGCGCCGCCTCATAGAGCTGGCGTTCGGAATAGGACTGCTCCGGCTGCGTCTCCGAGCGGTAGAGATCGCGAACGACTTCGGCGATTGCGACGATGTCGCCGGAATTGATCTTGGCCTCGTATTCCTGGGCGCGCCGCGACCACATCGTGCGCTTGATGCGAGCCCGACCCTTGAGTGTCTCAAGCGCACGCTTGACCATTGGCGTTTCGGCAAGCTTGCGCATGCCGACCGAAGCGGCCTTTGAGGTCGGCACCCGCAGCGTCATTTTGTCCTTCACAAAATTTATGACGAACAGTTCCAGCCGCGCGCCGGCGACCTCCTGCTCCTCGATCGCGACGATCTGGCCGACGCCATGGGCCGGATAGACGATGAATTCGTGTGTCTTGAAGCCTTGTCGCTGCGTAGTCTTCTTCGCGTTCATTCCCAAAGCTGCTGCTCCTTCCGGCTCGGGTTTACGCCGAGGCACGGGCTTCGCCACGCTTACCCGGGTGCGGGTCATTGCTCGCGTGGACTGTGTGGGCCTCCGGCTCGCGCGAGAGGGGGACTTTGTTGTCTTCCGGCTCATGCCGGTCGCACTCTTCTTCGGACGACGACGAGTTTTCTCTGCCACTGCTCTCGCGTGGAATTCACGCCTCTTCTGACGGTTCCTCGGAAACCCCCGAAAAAATATGCTCCCGGTCGGGGAGCAGCCTCGGGGGCGTTGTTCATTGTAAAATCTATATAACACATTTTCAGCCAAAATCAAAGCCTTAACGCTTGCGAAAGCGTCGCATCAGCCCGGCGCTAACTGGAATTCTCGGCGATGGTTAAATAAGCAACCCGTGCGTGTATCAGTCGCCGGTGCCAGGATTGGCTGAGAAATGCTCTTCGAATTTATTTGCAACGCCTTCCCACTGCTTGGCGTCGGCGGGCGGGGTCTTTTTCGTCGTAATATTGGGCCAGACTTTCGCGTATTCGGCGTTGACGCCCAGCCACCTTTCGACGCCGGGTTCGGTATCGGGCTTAATCGCCTCGACCGGGCATTCCGGCTCGCAGACGCCGCAATCGATACATTCATCCGGATGAATGACCAGCATGTTCTCGCCCTCGTAGAAGCAGTCTACGGGGCAGACCTCAACGCAGTCCATGTATTTGCATTTGATGCAATTGTCGTTGACGATATAGGTCATTTGCACACTCTGAACGGCTTTTTTCGAGCCTTGCTCCTATCGCAAGGGTCCGGGGCACGCAAGAAGGCCTCGTTGCCGCGCTTCGGATGCTTAGAACATAATCGTTGCATTCTGCTGCAGGCCTTTGATGGGGCATGATCTTTTCGAACCGCGACCTGCGTCCCGAATTATGCCCTAGCGATTTTCCCCATCGACGTCTTGATAGAGTGCCGCCACGGTCTGGGGCGGTCCCCGCCGTGCGGCGAAGCCCGTTACCCTGACCACTCGCACCCCGCGGCCAAGCGCAACCGTAATGATGTCGCCGGTTCTAACCATCCGCGCGGGCGCGTTGATCCGTGCGCCATTGACGCGGACATATCCGGCCTGCGCGAGCGCGGCAGCCGCGCCGCGGGTACGCACTAACCGCGCATGCCATAGCCAGCGGTCGATGCGTTGCCGCGTGAGCTCGTCCGCCACTCACCGGCGCTCCTTGGCGTCGGCCTCGAGCTGAGCCTTCAAGGCCGCGAGTTTGGCGAATGGCGAGTTCGGGTCGGGCGGCTTTTCCCTGCGTTCGAAGCGCTTTCCCGGCGGCCGGTCGCGCTGCGGCCGGTCGGCCCGATGGTCAGGTTTGTGCCGGCGGCGCGGCGGCCCCCCCGCATTGGCAGGCGCTTCGGCAGAAGCCGGCTCGCTTGAGGCTGTCGCAGACATCGCTTCGCCCGCCTCCGGCGGCGGCGCGGGCGCGCCGGAATCCCGTATCTCCTTCGGCGCGCGTTTGCCGAGGTCTGCGCCTTGCTGTCTTGGCGGTCGGCGATGTCGCTCGCGAACGCGCCGACGGCCTTCCGGCCTGCCGGGCCGCCAAACCTCGACCATTTCCGGCTCCCCGCTTGGCGCGGCAGTGGCATCGGCCGTTTGGGCTTTTTCTTGGACCGTCTCTTGAACCGCCTCGCGGGCCGCTTCTTGCGCCGCTTCTTGGACTGCCTCTTCGGGACTTTCCGCTTTCGCCGCAGGCGCGACCGCCGTTTCCTCGGCCGGCTGCTGTGCAAGTTCCTCCGGCGGAAGAGCCTGCATGCCTACGGCTTCGGGCATCACGTCGCCGCGCTCCAATCGCGCCTGAGTTTCGGACGCCGCAACCGCTTCGGCCGGCGCGGCAGCGGCCGGCGGCTCCGGTGGTTTCGGCCGGCGCTCCATCCGATAGCCCAGCGCGCGCAAGATCGACGCGAAGTCCTCGCCGGACGCCCCCGCCAACGAGGTCATAGTGTTGACGACCGTAAAGCCGCCGCCCGGAAACGCGCCCCGCGGTCGGGCGCCAGGCATCCCTTCCCGCCAGGCGAGCGCGGGCCGGATCAGGTCGGCAAGCCGTTCGAGGATATCGACGCGCACCGCTCGCTCGCCGCAGACGCGATATCCGGCCGTGCGGTAGAGCGCCGGATCGATCTCGCGATCGACCGGGATCGAGGTACGGCCGCTGCCGGCGAGGTGGAGGAGGTCGACGAGCTTGTTCTGCGCTCCGTCGTGGGTCAGCGCCCAAAGCTGCGTTGCAAGCGCGCGCGGCGCGGGCTTGAGCAGGGCCGGAATGTAAATGTGATACGCGCCGAAGCGCACGCCGAATTTGCGCAAGCTGGCTCGGGCCGGCTGTTCGAGTCCCTTCACCTCCTCGGCGACGCCCTGGCGATCGAGCACGCCGAGCGCCTCGACCAGCTGGAACGCAACTCCGCGCGCTATCCCGGTGACGTCGGTTGCCGCCGCAAGTTCGCACAGCGGCCCGAGCCACTTCTCGATGTGAGATTTGACCCAAGCATTGAGCCGCGCCTCGACCGCTTCGCGGGGCGCTCCGCTCAGATGTTCGTCGGCGATGACGCGGACACGCGGCCGCAGCACCTCATCGCTGGCATTGAGCTTGCCGACCGCAGCGCCGGTCCACCGCAGCGTGCCGTCGGCGGCAAGCACGAATTGGCCGTCGGGCGCTTCCGCAAGGCGCGTTGCGCGTGCGGCGATCTCTCCGACCAGGGCCTTTTGCGCGGCATTTTGCAGCGCCTTCGCCTCCGAGCCGCCCGCGGACGCGTCCGGCACGAAAACAAATCCGTCGAGGCGGCCGATCAGATGACCTTCGACGACCACATCGCCGGTTTTGTTGAAATCCGGCTCTAGCGTCGCGTTTTCGCGTAGCCGCCGCATCAGCACGCTGGTGCGGCGGTCGACGAAACGCTCGGTCAGCCGCTCGTGCAGCGCGTCGGATAACCGGTCCTCGACGCCGCGCGTCACCTCTTGCCAGTGTTCCGGATCGGCAAGCCAATCCGGACGATTTGCCGCGAACGTCCAGGTCCGGATGTGAGCGATGCGCGTCGACAGCGTATCGATGTCGCCGTCGGTGCGATCGGCGAACGCAACCTGTTGCGCGAACCAGTCGGTTTTGATCGTGCCGTCGCGCTGCAGAAAGCCGTAAAGCGTCACGACAAGCTCGGCATGATTGGCCGGCGCGATCTTGCGGTAGTCCGGGAGCAGGCAAACATCCCATAGCCGCTCGACGTCGGCGCGCGTGCGTGTAAACGCGCGCACATTGTCGTCGCGCGCGGCGTGATCGAGCACCAGGATGTCTTCGGCGACGGGCGCGCGCGCGAGTGCGCTTTCGCTCGGCGCCGCCGCGAGCGTCGCTTGCAGGGCGCCGACCGAGGAGAAGTCGAGGTCGGAATTGCGCCATTGCACGAATTTAACCGGCTCGAACGTGTGCGATTCCAGCGCCTGGACCAGTTCGGTCTCGAAGGGCGGACAGCGGCCGCTGGTGCCGAAGGTGCCGTCCCGAGTGGCGCGCCCGGCGCGTCCGGCGATTTGGGCGAGTTCGGACGGGTTGAGCTTGCGGAATTGGTAGCCATCGAATTTGCGATCGGAAGCGAAGGCGATGTGATCGACGTCGAGATTCAATCCCATGCCGATGGCGTCGGTCGCCACCATGTAATCGACCTGACCCGACTGATAGAGCTCGACCTGCGCATTGCGCGTGCGCGGCGACAACGCGCCCAGCACCACCGCGGCTCCGCCGCGCTGACGGCGGATTAACTCGGCGATGGCGTAAACCTCCTCCGCCGAGAAAGCGACGATGGCCGAGCGGCGCGGCAGTCGCGTGAGCTTTTTCTCGCCGGCGAAAGTCAGCTGCGACAGTCGCGGCCGGCTGACGATGCTGGCGCCTGGCAACAGCCGTTCCACGATCGGCCGCATCGTCGCGGCGCCCAGCACGAGAGTTTCCTCGCGGCCGCGCCGATGCAACATGCGATCGGTAAAGACGTGGCCGCGTTCGAAATCGGCGGCGAGCTGGATTTCGTCGATCGCCAGAAATGCAACGTCGAGGTCGCGCGGCATCGCCTCGACCGTGGCGACCCAAAACCGCGGATTCGGCGGCTTGATTTTCTCTTCACCGGTGATGAGCGCCACGGCCTCGGCGCCCACGCGCTCCACCGCGCGATTGTAGACCTCGCGCGCGAGAAGCCGCAGCGGCAGACCGATCATGCCCGAGGAATGCGCCAGCATTCGCTCGATCGCCAGATGCGTCTTGCCGGTGTTGGTCGGGCCCAATACGGCCGTGACGCCGGCGCCACGAGCGCGGTGCTCGCGATCGGCGGTAGGCGAAAACGAAATCGACATTCAAGTCCTGACTGACGCGGTAAAAACGCAACGACGACAGCGCTTCTGTATCACAATGTGACGCTGGAAAGCCCTGTGCTTAACATGTGGAACGAGTCTGGAACGAAACGCGGCCGAATCGGCGACTCGACGACCGTTCGAATTCGTTCACTGCGATATATGGCACGACCGTAGACCTTGCATACCAGATCGGGTGGAATCGGTCATCGTGGCAGCCGGTTGTGACGCCGAGACCGTTAACGTGTCGCACAATCATGATTCCACATTGAGTCAAGAGGCCACGGGTTGTGGATAACGGGGAGGACGGCGCTGCAGCCGACCGGCCGCTTTGCCCAACTTCCATTGTCACTGCGTTTTAGCGGACGAACGCTGCGATTGCGAGGGCTGGGAGACGGTGACGAATTCGGTCGCCTGCAACAGGCCGGTTCCCAGCGGCGTAGGCATCGCGAACCGGAACGGCACCAGCACCCGCGTGCCTTCAATCGGCGCCAACCACACCTCGGCATCCCGCAGCGTGACGAGATATTTGATCGCGGGGCGATCCGGCACATAACCGGCGATCGGCATGAAATAGACCGCGCACACGACGGCTGGCCCTTCGTAGCCTCGGTCCGCCTTGACGTTCTCCATGCGCTTGAATTCGCTGTGCAGATCGTAGCGTACGCGGCCGTCGAAAACGGCGACTTTGCGGTTGCACGCCTCCGGCGACACCGGATCGCCGGTTCCGGCGACCCGATTGAGCATCGATGTCATCGGATCCATCACGCCGCGGCGGTCGGCGTCGGTCACCGGAATGCGATTGGGGATCGGCGGCAGCGGCGGTTCGGCGTCGTATTCGGTGACATTGCCGCCAGCCAGCGAAATGCGGACGTCGTCGATCTTATGATCGTAGGAGAGGGTCGCGCCGTAGCTCGTCGGCACCGGTTGACCGGCATTAACCGTGCCGCGTGCGGCACCCGTGCCACGACCTCCCGTAAAGAACCGTATGATGCCCGTGGTCGTGCCGCTGGCGGCAGCCGTGTATTGGTCGTCCGACAGTTCGATGATCCAGTTGCCACGGCCGATCGGAATACCGGCAATGGTGACGACATATTCGGCCTCGAGCCGGGCTTGAGTTCCCGCTCGGGTTCCTGTCTGGGCCCCTCCTTGCCGGCCTGCGTCCCCCGCCACGGCGACAGTGGCCGAGACGAAAAACGTGGCGGCGACCAAGAACAAAGCCAAGGGCAAAAACGCCCCAGCGAATGCGGCGGCACCGACTCGGCAGAGGCTCCACGGCGGCGACGCGAAGGAAGGCAAAGGCTGCTCAATTGTGGACCGAGGACCGACTTCTTGTTTTGTCGGAGAATGCGTCGTTTGTGTGGTTCTCCGGCCGGCCTTTTCCCGAAAGGCGTTACATATCGCCGTCACAAGCCGCGCTTGACGCTCAATGGAGCCGACACTATAGGTCCGCGCCAATCTCCTCAATTTCGTCGGACAGTGGCGCCCGGCGCCCGGGACCGACGGGGTTTTTTGGACTTAAGGATTTCTACCATGGCATGGCGATGCGAGCTGACGGGAAAGACGCGCCAAATTGGGCACCGGGTCAGCCACTCCAACCGCAAGACCAAGCGGCGATTTCTGCCCAATCTGCTCAACGTCACGCTGATTTCCGACGCGCTCGGCCGTTCGGTTCGGCTGCGGGTTTCAGCCAATGCGCTCAAGACGGTAGACCATCGCGGCGGCCTCGATGCTTTCCTCTTGGCGGCCAAGGATGCCGAACTGTCGCCGCGCGCGCTCGAACTCAAGCGTCAGGTCGTCAAGAAGCGCGAGGCGACGGCCTAGCTCAACTTGAAGCTTTTGGAGGCGCGCAGCCCTTACGCGTGCAGGCGCCGCGGTTGCGCCGGCCGTATGCGTTGCGCGACCGGATGCTCTTCGAACAATTCGGCGAGTTTTTCGGTCATCACGCCGCCGAGCTCTTCCGCGTCGACGATCGTGACCGCGCGCCGGTAATAGCGCGTCACGTCGTGGCCGATGCCGATCGCGATCAACTCCACTGGCGAGCGCGTTTCGATGTCTTCGATCACCCAACGCAGGTGGCGCTCGAGATAATTGCCGGGATTGACCGATAACGTCGAATCGTCGACGGGCGCGCCGTCGGAAATCATCATCAGGATTTTTCGCGTCTCCGAGCGCGCCAAAAGCCGCTTGTGCGCCCAATCCAACGCCTCGCCGTCGATGTTTTCCTTGAGCAGGCCCTCGCGCATCATCAGCCCGAGATTCTTGCGCGCGCGACGCCACGGCGCGTCCGCCGCCTTGTAGACGATGTGGCGCAAATCGTTGAGCCGCCCGGGATTAGCCGGCTTGCCCGCAGCGAGCCAGGATTCGCGCGACTGCCCGCCCTTCCACGCCCGCGTAGTAAAGCCGAGAATTTCCACTTTGACGCCGCAGCGCTCCAGCGTCCGCGCCAAAATGTCGGCGCAGGTCGCCGCAACGGTAATCGGGCGGCCGCGCATCGAACCGGAATTGTCGAGCAACAGCGTGACGACGGTATCGCGGAAATCGGTATCCTTTTCGCGCTTGAACGACAGCGGATGCAGCGGATCGACGATGACGCGCGACAAGCGCGCCGGATCGAGCAGGCCCTCTTCGAGGTCGAATTCCCAGGCGCGATTTTGCTGCGCCAGCAAGAGGCGCTGCAGCCGGTTGGCAAGCCGCGCCACCACGCCCTGCAGATTGGAGAGCTGCTTATCCAAATAGCCGCGCAAGCGGTCGAGCTCCTCCGGCTCGCACAATTCCTCGGCGCCCACCGTCTCGTCGAATTTGGCGGTGAACGGCCGGTAGTCCGGGCCGCGCGGCTCATTGCGAAGGTGGCGCGGGCGCCACGGTTCGGCGGCGGTTTCCGAGTCGCCCATTTCGGCGTCGTCGGACATCTCCGCGGCCGGCGCATCGACGGCTTCCGAAGCGCTGTCGGGCAATTCGTCGGCGGAGGCCTCGGCCTCGGCGCTCATCTTTTCGCTGTCGGCGGAATCGGAAGCCTCTCCATCCTGCCCGGTCTCGTCCTTTTGGCTTTGTTCCTCGCCCTCTTCGCCTTCCTCCTCGTCGGTATCGCTCGAGCGATCCTCGCCCATATCGAGGCAATCGAGCAGATCGTGCACCACGTCGCCGAACCGGCGTTGATCGTCGAGCACGCGTTCCAAGCGATCGAGATCGCGGCCTGCGCGCTCTTCGATCAATGGACGCCACAAATCGACGAGCTTGCGCGCGGTCACTGGCGGCGCCTCCCCGGTAAGCCGCTCGCGCACCATCATCGCGAGCGCTTCCTCGATCGGCGCGTCGGCGCGATCGGTGATCTCGTCGAACTTGCCGCGATGGAATCGGTCGTCGAGCATCGCGGTGAGATTCTTGGCGACGCCGCCCATGCGCCGGGCGCCGATCGCCTCCACGCGCGCCTGCTCGACCGCCTCGAACACGGCGCGCGCCTGCTGGCCGCCGGGCGCCAATTTGCGATGCACCGCCGGATCGTGGCAGGCGAGCCGCAATGCAATCGCATCAGCGTGGCCGCGAACGATCGCGGCCTCCCGCTCGTTCAATCGCCGCGGCGGCTCCGGCAGGCGCGCCTTGCCGCCGACGAGACCGGGCCGCTCGGATGCAAAGCTGACTTCAAGACCGCTCTTGCCGGCGATCGCGCGCAGACAAACGCCAACGGCCTGCTTGAAAGGCTCGGTCGGCCCTTCCTTGGCAGCGCCTTTGGGCTTGATGTTGGAAGTCATGGCTCTTTGCTCTCTCTCCCCGCCGGCGGGGAGAGGCAATCACGACAGCGCCACGTTGACCGCGCTCTCCGGCAATTCCTGGCCGAAACATCGCTGATAAAATTCGGCGACCAAGGGACGTTCCAACTCGTCGCATTTGTTGACGAAGGTGAGCCGGAAGGCAAAGCCGATATCGTTGAAGATTTCGGAGTTCTCCGCCCAGGTGATCACCGTGCGCGGGCTCATGACCGTCGAAATATCGCCGTTCATGAAGGCGTTGCGCGTTAAGTCGGCGACGCGCACCATTTTGGAGACGATGTCGCGGCCTTCGGGCGTGCGGTAATGCTTGGCCTTGGCAAGGACGATCTCGACCTCGTTGTCGTGCGGCAGATAATTGAGCGTCGTCACGATCGACCAGCGGTCCATCTGGCCCTGGTTGATTTGCTGCGTGCCGTGATAGAGCCCGGACGTGTCGCCGAGACCGACCGTATTAGCCGTCGCGAATAGGCGGAACGCGGGATGCGGCTTGATCACCTTGTTCTGGTCGAGCAGCGTCAAGCGGCCGGAGGACTCCAGCACGCGCTGGATCACGAACATGACATCGGGACGGCCCGCGTCATATTCGTCGAAACACAGCGCGACGTTGTTCTGCAGCGCCCATGGCAGAATGCCGTCGCGGAATTCGGTGACCTGCATGCCTTCGCGAATGACGATCGCATCCTTGCCGATCAGATCGACGCGGCTGATGTGACTGTCGAGATTGACGCGCACGCAAGGCCAATTCAGCCGTGCCGCGACTTGCTCGATATGGGTCGACTTTCCGGTGCCGTGATAGCCGGTGACGATGACCCGGCGATTGCGCGCGAAACCGGCGAGGATGGCAAGCGTGGTCGGCCGGTCGAAGCGATAATCCGGATCGAGTTCCGGCACGTGCTCGTCCGGCTCGGAATAGGCCGGCACTTCCAAATCGGTATCGATCCCGAACACCTGTCGGACCGAAACTTTCATATCCGGCAATCCGGATTGTGTATCTGCATCAGTTGCGAGGGTCATTTCTCCTCCGTGACCCGGCTAGTCGGCGGAAAGTCCGAGGCGCAAATCTTGGATTCGGCGACCGGATATCGCGATACATCTAGCAGAAACATACAAGGCGGCGAAAGCCATCCAAAATCAGCAAAAACCGGCCGATTTCAGGTAATTATAGGCTTGGATAATCTCCCGCAGACGCGCTTCCGAGCCGCGGTCGCCACCGTTGGCGTCGGGGTGATGCCGCTTCACTAAGGTCTTGAACTTAGACTTGATATCGGCGCGCTTGGCGTCCGCTTCAAGCCCGAGAACGTCGAGCGCGCGACGCTGTGCGTTGAATATCTTGCGCCCCTCCGGCGCGGTTTGCGCATGGCCGGTCCGCCGCGCGCCCCACTCGCCGAACAAGGAGAACGGGTCATCGGTCTCCCAGGCGGCGCCGCGGAAGCCTTTCGCCGCGCTTCGCGCGCGCTTTCCGCCGATCGACCCCATTTTCCAGGTCGGACGGTGGCCGGTGAGCGCCTCCTTCTGATATTTCGCGACCGCGTCGTCGCTCATGCCGGCGAAGAAATTGTAAGAATTATTATATTCGCGCACGTGTTCGAGGCAGAATCGCCAGTATTCGCTGGCGTGCAGGCGGCCCTTCGGCGCCCGGTGGGTCGCCGGCGCATGGCAGCCCGGCCACTGACAGCCCGGAAGATCCGCGTGAAGGCGGCGATCCTTGTCGGGCTTGACCCGAATTCGATCGAACAACGGCGAGTCGTATTTCATCATGGAATTATGCGAGCGCGACACCGCGGTTCAAGCCTTGACAGGGGACAAATCGGCACGTCGCGTTGTCAATCCTAACGTTTTATTGTCGGCGAGCGCATTTGCGCGCCGGCCCGTGGGACGAACGTAATGGGAATGCAAGATATCATTACGACAAAACTGATGGCAGCTTTCGCACCCGAGAGTCTGCATGTCGAGGATGAATCCCACCTGCATAAAGGCCATGCCGGACATCGGCCCGGCGGCGAAACGCACTTTCGGCTTTATATTGTGTCGAGCGCTTTCCGCGGGAAGAGCCGGCTCGAACGCCACCGCATGATCAATGCGGCGCTGGCCAACGAATTGAAGGGCCGCGTCCATGCGCTCGCCATTCACGCAGCGGCACCGGGCGAGAACTCCTAAAGCTAGCCCTCCAATTCCGCCGCTTGCCGGGCCGGCAATTCGCGCTCCGCAAGCAGCGCCGGCAAATCGAGCGGCCTGGTGAACATGGCAAGCTCGCCGTCCGCGCCGCGCGGCCACTCTTGGCGCGGCCGATCCCAATAAAGCTCGACGCCGTTGTCGTCCGGATCGCGCAGATAGAGCGCTTCGCTCACGCCATGATCGGACGCGCCCTCGAGCGGAATTTCGGCTGCGATCAAGCGCCGCAAGGCATCGGCAAGCGCGGCGCGCGTCGGATAGACCACTGCCAGGTGATAGAGTCCGGTCGTCCCCGGCGCCGGCGGCGGCCCGCCGCGGCTTTCCCAGGTATTGAGACCGATGTGATGATGATAGCCGCCCGCCGAAATAAACGCGGCCTGCGGCCCTCGGCGCTGCATTAGCTGGAAGCCGAGCACGCCGCAGTAGAACGCCAGCGCCCGATCGAGATCGGCCACCTTCAAATGCACGTGGCCGATGCGCGCGCCGGGATCGATGGGTGTGACGGTCATTTAGCTCGCCTTTGCCATAGCCTTGCGCGCAAGCGGCGTCACGCGCAAGGCGGTGATGCGGTTTCGCGTCTTGCGTAGAACCTGGAAGCGGAAGCCGTGAAAGGTAAAGCTCTGTCCCGGTTCAGGGATCGATCGCGCTTCGTGAATGACGATCCCGGCGATCGTGGTCGCTTCGTCGTCCGGAATATTCCAATCCATCGCCCGGTTGAGATCGCGGATCGGTACGCTGCCGTCGACATTGACCGAGCCGTCCGGCAGCGGCCGCACGCCGGACACGGCGATGTCGTGCTCATCGGAAATATCGCCGACGATTTCCTCGACGATATCTTCAAGGGTGACCAGGCCCTCGAGCTCGCCATATTCGTCGACAACCAGGGCAAACGGCGTTTTGCGGTGGCGGAATGCTTTTAGCTGTTCGGCGACGGGCGTGGTGTCGGGCACGAACCAAGGCGGCTTGGCCAAGCCGGCAAGGTCGATTTTGTCGATATCGCCATGCGTAGCGTGCAGCGCGCGCCAGACCTCCTTGGCGTTAAGCACGCCGATCACGTTATCGGGAGAATCGCGCCACAGCGGAAAGCGCGTGACGCCGGAGGCCACGACCGCGTCGATCAACGCGCGGGTCGGTTCGTCGGCGTTCAGCATCACCATTTTGGTCCGGTGGACCATCACATCCGAGACCGTGAGCTCGCGCAGATCGAGCAAGCCGCCCATCATGTCGCGGTCGAGCTTTTCCACCACGCCGGCGTGATGCATCAGATCGACTGCGCCGCGCAGCTCCTCGTCCGGCTCGAGGATCGACTGGATTTTGCCGACTGGCGTGCCGAGAGCGCGCAAAATCCATCGCACCAGCCACTCGACGCCGCGCAGAAACGGCGCAAAGAGCCGGAGCGTCCGCTCGATCGGCTGCGCCACAACGAGCGCTACGCGATCCGGCATGTTAAACGCGGCAGTCTTCGGCAAAACCTCGGCGAGAATGAAGATCACCAGCGTCATCACGAACGTCGCGTAGATGACGCCGGCCTCGCCGAAATGGGCCAGCAGCAAGCCCGTCGCCATGGTCGAGGCGGCGATATTGGTGAAGTTGTTGGAGAACAGAATCGCGCCGAGCAATCGTTCGCGGGTCGCCATCAGCCGATTGACGATGCCGGCGTCGCGATTACCCTGTTTTTCCAGCCGCATCATCGCGGCCCGCGACGACGCCGATAACGCAGTCTCGCTGGCGGAATAGAACGCCGAGATCAAGAGGCACAGAACGACCGCGAACACGGTCAGCCAGTCGAGAATATTCATCGCCCGCTAAGCTTCTCGCTGAGAAACGCGCGCACTCGGCGCTCCTCGACGCCGGTTTCGACGAAGGCCGAGCCGATCGCGCGCACGAGGATAAATGTAAGCATTCCCCGCTTCACTTTCTTGTCCTGCGCGATCAATTGCATCAGCCGGTCGACGCCCGGCAAGGGCCCGGGAATAGCCGAAAGCCGCGCCGGCAAGCCTACTTGCGCAAAATGGCGTTTCGCGCGCTCGGCTTCGGCCGCAGGCAATAGTCCTTCTCGCGCCGAAAAATCGAAGGCTAGCGCCATGCCGACCGCGATGGCCTCCCCGTGCAGAAGCCGGTCGGAAAATCCGCAGGCCGCTTCGAGCGCGTGTCCGAATGTATGGCCGAGATTGAGGAGCGCGCGCTCGCCGGTGTCGCGTTCGTCGCGGCCGACGATCGCAGCCTTGGCGCGACAGGCCACGGTGACGGCATGTTCGCGCGCAAAGCTGCCGACGGAGTCGCCGGCGAAAACTTCACGCCAGTTGGTCTCGAGCCAGTTGAAAAACGCGGCGTCGCCGAGCAAGCCGCATTTGACGAGTTCGGCATAGCCGGCGCGGAACTCGCGTTGCGGCAGGGTATCCAGCAGCGCGGTATCGGCGAGAACCAGGATCGGCTGGTGGAAGGCACCGATCAGATTTTTGCCATGGCTGGAATCGATTGCGGTCTTGCCGCCGACCGAGGAATCGACTTGGGCGAGAAGCGTGGTCGGGACTTGCACATAATCGAGCCCGCGCCGCACCACGGCGGCGGCAAAACCGGCGAGGTCTCCTATCACCCCGCCGCCGAGCGCGACGATCAGATCGTCGCGTTCGATCTGCGCTTTGAGGATCGCCTCGCAAACCTGTTCGAAGACGCGATAGCTCTTGGAGGCCTCGCCGGGCGCAACGATCATGTGGCTGCTCGCGATCCCGGCGCGCGCCAGCGCGACTTCCGCCGCGGCCATCGCGTGCCGCGCAACGTTGTCGTCGCTGACGATAAAAGTCTTCGCGCCGGGCCGCAGCGCCGCGATGCGCACGCCGAGCGAGCCGAGAACGCCGCGCCCGATCACGATGTCGTAGCTGCGAGCCCCAAGCGAGACGGGCACGACGGCGGATTTGTCGCGCAGGGCAGCCGTCATCGCTCGTCCTCTTGCAGCGCCGGCGAGGCGAGAAACGCGTCCAGTGCCGCGACGATTTCGTTCATTACCGCATCATGGGGAACTTCGCGCGACTGCACGGTGAGGTCGGCTTGCGCATAGATCGGCTCGCGCTCCGCCAAGAGACTGCTCAAAGTGGCGGCCGGGTCGGCGGTATGCAGCATCGGACGCTCCGCCTTGCGTTTGCTGATGCGCCGCATCAGTAAATCGAAGTCCGCCGAAAGCCAGACTGAAACGCCTTTTTCCTTGATAAGCGCCCGCGTATCCGGGTTCATGACCGCGCCGCCGCCGGTGGCCAGGACCTGGGGGCCGCCGTCGAGCAGTCGCGCAATCACGCGCGATTCGCCGCTGCGGAAGGCGGCTTCGCCGTGACGGGCAAAAATGTCCGCGATGCTCATTCCGGCGGCCGCTTCGATTTCGGCATCGGCATCGACGAAAGGTATGCCCAATCGCGCGCCGAGGCGCCGGCCGATCGACGATTTTCCGACCCCCATCATCCCGATCAGCACGATCGAGCGGCGCCCCAGGCGGGTGACGATTTCAGCCCCCGAAGCGCCGGTGCCCGCGTTCTTTTGCCCAGCGATATCAGTCATTTAGTTCCTTGCAGAGAGCTCCGCAGCGCAACCCGGCGCGGCTTGTTCCTGGCGACAGCCGGCGTCCGAGAGCCACCCCGATGATCACTTGCCAGTGCGGCCCGAACATGATCGTACTCGGTCCCGTCCACCGGCACCAATGGGATGAGCGCGGGCGATGCCAAGCCTGGTCCGGTTACTGACAGTCATTGCGATCCTGTGCGCCGCCGTCTATGGCGGACTGTATGCGCTCGCTCACTTCGTGCAGCCAAAGCCGCGCGAAATATCGGTCTCGATTCCGCCGGATAAGTTCTTCAAGGAGCGTTGATAAGGGTCATGGCTCGTGCAACGACCCGTCCGGCGCAGCGTTCCGACGAGCGGCTAATCGGTCTCTACCTCGACATGCTCGCAGCCGAGCGCGGCGCCGGAAACAACACGCTTGCAGCCTACGGCCGTGACCTCGCAGACCTCGCCGATTATCTCAAGAGGGCTCGGCGTTCCGTCGCCAAGGCGCGCACGGCTGATTTGCGCGCCTATCTCGAAGACCTCTCGCGGCGCGGCATGCGGATTGCGACGCTGGCACGGCGGTTATCGGCGATACGCCAGCTTTACCGCTTTCTCTACGCCGAAGGCCACCGCGCGGACGATCCTGCCGCCGTGCTCGAAGGACCCAAACGCGAACGAGCCCTGCCGAAGACGCTGACGCTTGCCGAGGTCGATCGGCTTCTGCGGGTTGCCGGGCAATGCGATCCGGCGGCGCCACCGCCAGCGCGGCTGCGCGCGGCGCGGCTTTGCTGCCTAGTCGAGATGCTCTACGCGACGGGACTGCGCGCCTCCGAACTGGTGGCGCTGCCGGTCTCCGCCGCGCGTCGCGACGCGCGCGTCATCGTCGTGCGCGGCAAGGGAAACAAGGAACGCCTGGTGCCGTTGAACGACGCCGCCAAGCGCGCTACGGCGGACTATCTCGCACTTCTTGCACTGTCTGAACCCGAGGCGCGATCGAAGTGGCTTTTCCCGTCGTTCGGCGAAAGCGGGCATCTTACGCGCCAGCATCTGGCGCGCGAATTGAAGGCGCTCGCCGCCGCGGCGGGATTGCGCGCCGCGCAAGTTAGTCCGCACGTGCTGCGTCACGCCTTTGCCAGTCATCTTCTGCACAATGGCGCCGACTTGCGGGTGGTGCAGACGCTGCTCGGCCACGCCGACATTTCAACGACGCAAATCTATACGCACGTCCTCGAGGAGCGCCTGAAAAGCGTGGTGCGCGACTTGCATCCGCTAGCGCAGGGATAAATAAGTGTCGCCTCCGCAACCCTCCTTGTGCAAATTGCCCGCGTGATGCGTAGCTATCTCGACTTCGAAAAACCGGTGGCCGAGCTGGAGGCCAAGGTCGAGGAATTGCGCGCGCTGCAGACCGACGGCGATTCCATCGCCATCGGCGAAGAGATCAACCGCATCGAGGGCAAGGCCGCGCAAGCGCTCAAGGAGCTCTACGGCGAACTCACGCCGTGGCAGAAAACCCAAGTGGCGCGCCATCCGCAACGGCCGCATTGTCTCGACTACATTTCGGCGCTGATCACCGATTTCGTGCCGCTGGCCGGAGACCGCAAGCACGGCGAGGATGAGGCGATTGTCGGCGGCTTCGGCCGTTTCCGCGGCGAGAGCATCTGCGTCATCGGCCATGAAAAGGGATCCGATACCGATAGCCGGCTTAAGCACAATTTCGGCATGGCGCGGCCGGAAGGCTACCGCAAGGCCGCGCGCTTAATGACGATGGCCGACCATTTCGACATACCGGTGCTCGCGCTGATCGATACGGCGGGCGCCTATCCCGGCATCGGTGCGGAGGAGCGCGGCCAAGCGGAAGCGATTGCCCGCTCGACCGAGGCGTGCCTTGAAATCGGGGTCCCGAACGTGGCCGTGATCATCGGCGAGGGCGGCTCCGGGGGAGCCATCGCGATCGCCACCGCCAACCGCGTCCTGATGCTGGAACACGCGATCTACAGCGTGATTTCTCCCGAGGGCGCCGCTTCAATCCTGTGGCGCGACACCGCGCGCGCAGAAGATGCGGCTTCGAGTATGAAGATCACCGCACAGGACCTGGTGCGGCTCGGGGTGATCGACACAATCGTGCCGGAGCCGACGGGGGGCGCGCATCGCGAACCCGCTGCAGCCATCGGCGCGATCGGCGAAGCGATCGCCGAGGCGCTCGGCGAATTGCGGGGTCTCGACCGGGCAACCATTGTCCGGTTACGGCGGGAAAAGTTCACACAGCTCGGCCGCACGCTCGGGTAGCCCGGTGGAGCAATAAAGCGGCGCGCTATCGGAATTGCCACAATATTGCCCTGATTCCTCCACGCCGGGAGGTTAGCTAATTCCTTGGATTGGCGTTCAAATTTGCCGCTAATTTATCTTTCATTTTAAAGCGGCATGTTCGGGGTGGCAGCCGGTCGAGATCATCTTGCGAAAACCGGCTCTTGTGGGTAACGATAGGCCAGTAACGGCACGGGGATGGTTCATCTGTCGGGGAATCTCGCGTTGATCCGCGCCTGCTTTGCCCGCGCGTCGACTTGTGGCGCGAGGAGATGGCGCACCTTTTTGGCGGCGCACTCACTCGTCACGCGCTCATTCACTTGGGCGGCGCTGGCCGGAGCCTTGGCGCTAGCCGGCTGTTACGGCGATGAAGGCTATCAGCTGCCGACCCGGGCGATGAAAGAACTATCGCCCGAAATGCTGACGCTGCTTCAGCAGAAAAATATGCCGAAAGACTCGCCGATCCTCGTGCGTATCTTCAAGGAGGAATCGGAATTGGAGGTGTGGAAACAGGACACCACCGGCCAATACCAGTTGCTCAAGGTCTTTCCGATTTGCCGCTGGTCGGGCGAGCTCGGACCGAAGAAGGTCGAGGGTGACCGCCAAGCGCCGGAAGGATTCTATTCGATCACGCCGGGCCTGATGAATCCCAATTCCAATTACTACCTCGCCATCAATGTAGGCTTCCCCAACGCCTACGACAGAGCCAACGGCTATAGCGGCGGCTTTTTGATGATCCACGGCGATTGCTCGTCGCGCGGCTGCTACGCGATGACCGACGAGCAGATCGGCGAAATCTATTCGTTGGCGCGCGAATCCTTCCTTGGCGGCCAAAAGGAATTCCAAGTTCAGGCTTACCCGTTCCGCCTGACGCCGGCGAACTTGGCCCGGCATCGCACCAATCCCAACATGCCCTTCTGGATGATGCTTAAACAGGGCAACGATCATTTCGAAGTGACGCACCAGGAGCCGAAGGTCGACGTCTGCGAGCGCCATTACGTCTTCGACGCGCAGCCGCCGGAAAATTCGACGAAGCCGCTCGTCTTCAGCCCAACCAGCCGCTGCCCGGCCTATGAAGTTCCGCAGGAGATCGCCGGCCCGGCCTTGGAAAAACAGCGCAACGACGATTACCAAGTCGCGCAATTGACGAAGGAAAACGTGCCCGTGGCCCCGATCGCGATGGGCACCGACGGCGGCATGAACCGCGTCTTCGCCTCCAAACTAGCGGAGACCAACCCGGCCTATGACAATGACGGCCGGCTGCATGCGCCCCCCGTGCATCCCGGCATGTCGGCGCCGACGCTCAGCGGACCGCGCGAGGATCCCGAGGCCGGCATGGTCAAAACCGCCTCGGCAACGAAGCCCACTTTGTTTGGCGGCTTGTTCGACGCGAAGACCACGTCGCCGAGTAACCAGACCGCTTCCGCCGATTCCGGCTCTTCCGAAGGATTCTTTGCCAGGCTGTTCAAGCCGAAGAACGATGCCGTCCAGCAACAGCCGGCCCAAGGCGTGGCGTTGGCAGGCCTACGTCCCGCGCCGGATCCGCGCAAAACCGATTTGGCGAAAGCGGAACCGCAACGCGCTGAACCGCAGAAGCCGGAGAAGCCAGAGACCGCGGCTGCGACCAAGACACCGGCAAAACCTCCTTCGCAGGAGGCCAACGCCTACGCGCCACCTACAACTGGCAGCCTGATCAAGGGGGCGCAGCCGACCGTTCCGACCGGCTCGTTCGATGGCCGTTGGGCGGGATTACAGTAACTAGAAATCAGCAATCGCTAATCAGTAATCAGAAAAGCGCATCTGATGACTTTTCCTGTTTCCTAATTTCAGTTACACGTATCGCCCGTGGCAGTGCTTGAACTTCTTGCCTGAGCCGCATGGACACGGCTCGTTGCGGCCGACTTTACCCCAGCTCTGTGGATCTTGCGGATTGCGGGCCGGAGCCTGCTGACGCAGCAGCGCCGCCGCAGGCGAACCTGCACCAACCGCCGCACTGGCGCCGCCGGGGCCAATTCCATGACGCGCCAGCGTCTCGGCGCCGGCCAGCGCCAGAGCCATCTCGTCCTCGCCCGTCGTCGGATCGATCTTGTGCGCCTCCATGGCCGGCAGCATCGCGGGTTGCTGCGGCGGTGCGGCCTGGATTTCCACCCGCATCAGCTGCGCCGTCACCACCTCGCGCAGGCTTTGGCTCATGGTTTCGAACAGGCTGAACGCCTCCGCCTTGTATTCGTTCAGCGGATCGCGCTGACCGTAGCCGCGAAAACCGATCACCTGCCGCAAGTGATCGAGCATAACGAGATGCTCGCGCCAGAGATGGTCCAGCGTCTGCAACAGGATCGACTTCTCGATATAGCGAATGACGTCGGGACCCCACTGGCCGGCTTTGGCCGCCATATGCTCGTCGGCGCGGCGCTCGACGCGCGTGAAGATTTCTTCGTCGGCGATGCCTTCCTCTTTGGCCCATTCGTCGACCGGAAGATCGAAGCTAAGGACGCGCTTGAGCTCCTCGCGCAGCCCGATCGCGTCCCATTGCTCCGGATAGGCGTTTTCCGGGATATGCTTGGCGACCAGATCGTCGATCACGGTGTGCCGCATGTCAGCGACCACCTCGCCCACCGCCTGATCCTCCATCCATTCGACGCGCTGATCGAAGATCACCTTGCGCTGATCGTTCATCACGTTGTCGAATTTCAGGAGGTTCTTGCGGATATCAAAATTGCGCGCCTCGACCTTCTGCTGCGCTTTTTCCAACGCCTTGTTGATCCAGGGATGGATGATCGCCTCGTTCTCTTTCAGCCCGAGCCTCTGCAGCATGCCGTCGAGCTTGTCGGTCCCGAAAATGCGCATCAGATCGTCTTCGAGCGACAGAAAAAATTTCGAGTGGCCCGGATCGCCCTGGCGTCCGGAGCGGCCGCGCAATTGATTGTCGATGCGGCGGCTCTCGTGGCGCTCGGTACCGAGAACGTAAAGGCCGCCGGCGGCGAGAGCCTTTTCCTTCAAGCGGGCGACTTGCGAACGAATCGCGCCGGCGCGATCGCTCTTTTCGCGCTCGCGCGGATCGGCGACATCGACCAATTCCTGCCTGATGCGCATGTCGGCGTTACCGCCGAGCTGAATATCGGTGCCGCGGCCGGCCATGTTAGTCGCGATCGTAATGGCGCCCGGAACGCCGGCCTGGGCGACAATATAGGCTTCCTGTTCGTGATAGCGCGCGTTGAGGATAGCGAACACTTTCGCCTTGGAGGCGCCCTCATCGCCCGAATAGAGCGCCGCGAATGCGTTGGGATCGGCGAAATCGTGCTGCTCCCAGCCCTGCTTGCGCAGCATCTGGGCAAGCTGTTCGGATTTCTCGATTGACGTGGTGCCGACCAGCACCGGCTGCCCGCGCGCCTTGCAATCCTCGATCAGCGCCAAAATCGCGCGGAATTTTTCCGCCGAGGTCCGGTAAACCTCGTCGTCGTCGTCAAGACGAACCATCGGCATGTTGGTTGGAATTTCCAGAACTTCCAAATTGTAGATGTCCTGAAATTCATCGGCCTCGGTCGCCGCGGTTCCGGTCATGCCGGCGAGCTTCTCGTACATGCGGAAATAGTTCTGAAAGGTGATCGAGGCGAGCGTCTGGTTTTCCGGCTGAATGGGCTGATGTTCCTTGGCCTCAAGCGCCTGGTGCAGGCCCTCCGAGTAGCGCCGACCGGGCATCATGCGGCCGGTGAACTCGTCGATGATCACGACCTCGCCGTTGCGGACGATGTAGTCCTTGTCGCGGGCGAATAGCTTATGCGCGCGCAGCGCTTGATTGACATGGTGGACGCAGGAGACGTTTTCGACGTCATAGAGCGAATCGGACTTGAGCAAGCCGGCGTCGCGCAGCCAATTCTCCATCTTCTCCATGCCGACTTCGGTGAGATTGACGGTGCGCTGCTTCTCGTCGAGCTCGTAGTCGGCCTTGTCCAGACGGGGAATGTAGGCGTCAATGGTATTGTAGAATTCGGAACGGTCGTCGAGCGGGCCTGAAATGATCAGCGGCGTGCGCGCCTCGTCGATCAGGATCGAATCCACTTCGTCGACGATGGCGTAGATGTGCCCGCGCTGCACCATGTCTTCGAGCCGGTATTTCATATTGTCGCGCAGATAGTCGAAGCCCAGCTCGTTGTTGGTGCCGTAGGTGACATCGCAGTCGTACTGCTTCTTGCGCTCTTCGTCGTCGAGGCCGTGCACGATCACGCCCACGCTCAGGCCCAAGAATTTATAGATTTGGCCCATCCATTCGGCGTCGCGCTTGGCGAGGTAATCGTTGACCGTGACTACGTGCACGCCGCGGCCGGCAAGCGCGTTGAGATAGACCGGAAGCGTCGCCACCAGCGTCTTGCCTTCGCCGGTCTTCATTTCGGCGATTTTACCCTCGTGCAGAACCATGCCGCCGATCAGCTGAACGTCGAAATGCCGCTGTCCGAGCGTGCGCTTGGAAGCTTCGCGGACGGTGGCGAAAGCGGGCACCAAGATGTCGTCGAGCGTCTGGCCTTCGGCGAGCTGCTTTTTGAATTCATCGGTGCGCGCCCGCAACGCTTCATCGGAAAGCGCTTCGAGCTCGGATTCCAGCGCGTTGATTTCCTCGACGCGTGGCCGATAGGACCGGATGCGACGATCGTTTGAGGAGCCGAACAGTTTGCGGGCGACAGCGCCGATCATCGCATTATTCCTTCGAATCCCGGCTGCTCCCGGCGGCCATATGAAGCAAGCTCGTGCCTGGAAACCCGTTTCCGCTGTTCGGCCATGCTGTCGTTAACTCGCGGCCGGTGCGGATCCAACCGGCGGGAAATGCGGCGCTATTCGGGCTTTAGCGAGGCGACTGAACATCCCGATATCCGTGCGAGAGATAGGAGGGGGTCGATTTTTTGTCAATGCGACGCGTATTTCACGCGCTTGTTAGGTTTAGGCTTGTTTCCGCCATCGCCAAGGGATTGCCAAGAGCAGTTGATTGGGCGAGTGTCCGCGTCGGCCCCGGACCGCAACGAAGGTCCGACACCCCGACAACAACCCCGGCGATTGACACATCATGCAAGCCCGCCAGGCAGCAGTGTCAGGCGCCTCGCCAAGGAATCGCGTGTCATGAAAATTTGCCGCCCGCTCGACCTTCGCCCGCTCGGCGCATTTGCGCTTGCAACCTTCCTGCTTACCCCGACCTTCGGATTGCACGCGCAGGACGCCGACCCGGTGGTCGCCCGCGCCAATGGCATTGATATTCGGCAGAGCGACCTGGCGATGGCCGAGGACGACATCGGCACCGGCATGCCGCAATTGGGGCCCGATCAAAAGCGCGACTACCTCATCACCTATCTTTCCGACATCATCGTCTTGTCGCAAGCTGCCGACAAGCAACAGCTCGGCAACCGCAGCGAGGTGAAACATCGGATCGAGTTCGAGCGCAACAAGGCCTTGATGGAGGCGCTGCTGCAAGACGCCGGCCAGGCCGCCATGACCGACGAAGCGCTGCACAAGGTCTATGACGAGGCAGTCAAGCAGATGGCGAACGAGCAAGAGGTGCACGCGCGGCATATTCTCGTCGCCACCGAAGACGAAGCCAAGGAGATCGAGGCGCAGCTGAAAAACGGCGCAGATTTCGCGACACTGGCCAAGCAAAAGTCCAAGGACCCCGGCGCCGCCGACGGCGGCGATCTCGGCTACTTCACCAAAGATCAAATGGTGCCCGAATTCGCCGAAGCCGCCTTCAAGCTGGACAAAGGACAGATTTCCGATCCGGTGAAAACGCAGTTCGGCTGGCACATCATCAAGGTCGAAGACAAGCGCATCAAGCCGACCCCGACGTTCGACGAGGTCAAGAGCCAATTGCAAAACTACGTCGCCCGGCGCGCACAGGCGGAACTCGTCGCCAATCTCCGCAAGTCGGCGACGATCGAGCGCCTCGACCAACCGGCGAGCCCACCCAATCCATCGGCGCTCAATCCGGCGGCGCCGGCGAAGAAGTAATTTGCCCTTGCGGCGCGGACAAAAACGCGTCATTGCCGCCGAGCGAAGCGAGGGCCGCAATCCATAATCCCGGCGGGAGAGATTGACCCGCCGAAACTTGAATTGTGGATTCCGGCCCTCGCGCGCGCTTCGCTCGCTCCCCGGGAATGACGCACATGTCTTCAGCCATTTCACCGCTTGCGCCGAAGGCGTTCCCCGCTTTGCCGGCGATTTCCGGCGTCCGCCTGGCGACCGCCGCCGCCGGAATTCGATACCGTGATCGCACCGATGTCATGCTCGCAGTCTTCGACCGCGAGACCAGCGTTGCCGGGGTGTTCACGCGCTCAAAATGCCCGTCGGCGCCGGTCGAGTGGTGCCGCGCGCGCCTAAAAGGCGGGCACGCTCGCACACTTGTCGTCAATTCCGGCAATGCCAACGCCTTTACTGGCAAAAGCGGCCGCGAGGCTTGCGCACTGACGGCGAAATTCGCCGCTGCGGCAGTCGGCTGCAAGACGTCCGAAGTGTTCCTCGCCTCGACCGGGGTGATCGGCGAGCCGCTCGCCGCGCAGGCCTTCGAAGACGTCATGGCCAAGCTCGTCGCCGCGGCGCGGCCGGACGGCTATGGCGATGCCGCCAGGGCCATCATGACCACCGACACATTTCCAAAGCTGGCGACCGCCCGCACGCACATAGCCGGGACCGAGGTCGTCATTAACGGCTTCGCCAAGGGCGCCGGCATGATCGCGCCCGACATGGCAACCATGCTGGCCTTCGTTTTCACCGATGCGCCGCTGTCGCCGGCGGTCTTGCAGACATTGTTGCGCGAGGGCGTCGTCGACACGTTCAACGCCGTGACCATCGACGGCGACACGTCGACTTCGGACACGCTGTTGGCCTTTGCCACCGGCGGCGCCGAGGCCGCGCCCCGCATCGCCCGGTGGAACGATCCGCGGCTGGTGCCATTCCGCAAGGCGTTCAATGTCGTGCTGGCCGATCTGGCGGAACAAGTCGCGCGCGACGGCGAAGGCGCCCGCAAGCTCGTCGAGATCATCGTCGAGGGCGCGGTCTCGAAAATCTCGGCGCGACGCATCGCGCTGTCGATCGCCAATTCGCCGCTGGTCAAAACCGCGATTGCCGGCGAGGATGCCAATTGGGGCCGCGTCGTCATGGCGGTTGGCAAGGCCGGCGAGCCGGCCGATCGCGATCGGCTGTCGATATGGTTCGGCGGCATTCGCGTCGCGCATAAGGGCGCGCGCGATCCCGCCTACGACGAAGCCGCGGTATCTGCGGCAATGACGAAACCCGAAATTGCGCTCAAAGTCGCGCTCGGTCTCGGCAAGGGCCGCGATCGCGTGCTCACCTGCGACCTGACCAAAGAATATGTCGCGATCAACGGGGACTACCGGAGTTGACGGCCGCCCGAAAACACGTTCGCACCGCAACGCTTGACATCGCTTACGAAGAAAGCGGTGCCGCGGCCGGCTCGCCGGTCTTTTTGATGCACGGCTGGCCCTACGATCCGCGCTGCTATGACGAGGTCATTCCGCCGCTTTGCGCCGCCGGCGCTCGCGCGATCGTGCCCTACCTGCACGGCTTCGGGGCGACGCGTTTTCTTTCCGCCGCGACGCCGCGCTCGGGCCAGCAAGCAGCGCTCGGCAATGATCTGCGCGAATTGCTCGATGCGCTTGCCGTCGATCGTGCCGTGCTCGCGGGCTATGATTGGGGCGGCCGCGCCGCCTGCATTGTCGCGGCGCTGTGGCCACGGCGCGTGCGCGGCCTCGTTACGGTCAACGGCTACAACATCCAGGACATCGCCGGCTCGGGCGAACCGCAGCCGCCCATGCAAGAGCGGCGCTTTTGGTATCAATGGTATTTCCAGACCGAGCGCGGCCGCGCCCGATTGGAGCGCAACCGCGGCGCGCTGTGCCGGTTATTGTGGGAACTTTGGTCGCCGCATTGGGCGTTTGACGACGCCACATTCGCGCGCAGCGCCGCCTCGTTCGACAACGAGGATTTTGTCGCGGTCACGATCCAGTCCTACCGGCATCGCTACGGCAACGCCGCAGGCGATCCGAATCTTGAAGAAATCGAGCGGCGGCTCGCCGCAAAGCCAAAAATCAGCGTGCCAAGCATCGCGCTACAGGGCGACGCCGACGGCGTCTTGCCGCCGGAAGCTTCCGAAAAGCACGCGGTGTTCTTCTCCGGATCCTACCAGCGCCGCCTGTTGCCGCGGATCGGCCACAACCCGCCTCAGGAGGCGCCGCAGGTTTTCGCCACCGCGATTCTCGAATTGATGCGCAGCTAATTTGATGGGCATGATCTTTTTGGAAAACTGGTTTCCACTTTTCCGGATCATGGCCTAAAATCTACCGTTCGCACGGGCAGCCCAAACACGTCTTCTCCCTCCATCTTCGGTTCACAAACTGAGACAGGCCGTGAGCGTCAAATTCGTTCTCGTCGCCGCCTGCGCGCTGATCGATCCGGACGGTCGCGTCCTGATCGCGCAACGCCCGCCCGGAAAATCGATGGCGGGCCTGTGGGAATTCCCCGGCGGCAAAGTCGAGCCGGGCGAGCGGCCGGAACAAACTCTCATGCGCGAGTTGCAGGAAGAATTGGGAATCGCGGTCAAGGAGGAATGCCTCGCGCCGCTGACTTTTGCCAGCCACGTCTATCCCGACTTTTATTTGCTGATGCCGCTCTATGTCTGCCGGCGCTGGGACGGATTCGTCCAGGCCAAGGAAGGCCAAGCGCTCAAATGGGTGCGAACGTATAAATTGCGCAACTATGCGATGCCGCCGGCCGACGAACCGCTCATCTCGCATCTGGCGGGGCTGACATAGGCATGATCCGGAAAAAGCCCTTCCCCGGGGCCCGATCCGGGGCGGAAACATGGTTCCGAAAAAGATCACGCCTCGGCAAATAAACGAGGCCCGCATTCGGTTTTATTAGAAACGATTGCGCCTGCTTTAAATGCGGACCGCGCGGCGCGCGATCAACGGCCTGCTTTTTCTCCCGCCGACATCTCGCGCGCGCCAAGGGCATCGGCGAGCCTGACCTTCGCCGAGCCGGGCTTGAGCGGCTGTTGCTGATCCGGATGCGGCGCCCAGCCCGACAACCACACGATGTCGAACGTCGCCCGGACGCGGCCGTCCGGATCGGAGAATTTTAGCGCGTAGATTTCCGCCATGCGCTGCAGCGTAGCGCGGCGCAGCGGGCTCCGCCGGCGCGCGACAAGCGAATTGGTCGCTCCCATGCGTCTTAGATCGCGCAACAGGTCGAACACCGATCCGTACCGCACGGTCACGCGCTCGACGTCGGCCACCGGCAAGGCAAATCCCGCGCGCTGCAGCAATCCGCCAAGCTCGCGCAGGTCGGCGAACGGCGCGACGCGGGGCGAGCCGCCGCCTTCGATTTCGCTCTCGGCTAGAGCGAAGGATTGGCGCAATTCGGTCAGCGTCTCGCCGCCAAGCAAGCTTGCGAGAAACAACCCGTCGGGTTTGAGCGCGCGGCGTATCTGCAAAAGCACGCCCGGTAGATCGTTGACGGATTGCAAGGCCAGAACCGAGACCACCAGATCGATTTTGCCGTCGCCGAACGGCAAGGCTTCCTCGTCCGCCACGACGAACGGCCTTGCACGCGCCAGCACGTCGGCGCTCACCACCGTGCCGACAGAGTCCAGCCGATGCAGCGCCGTGCGAACGGCTTCGCCGGGCGTGCCCAGATCGAGCACGATGTCGAACCGCCGCAGCACGGCGGTAAGACGATCCGCAACTTCGTCGGCGGCCCGATCGAGCAGGAATGTCGCTGCGTCCGAAGACGCCGCGCGAAGGCGACGGCGGCGCTGGAGCGGACGGTCGAAGATGATTGGAGCTGCCGTCATGATCTTTCGGCTCGCGGCGGTGACATCTTCGTCGCACGGCGGTAGTTTCGCGCCATGTTATCCGACGGCAGCGCGCTCCCCGTAGCAATGCAACGCACCGCCGCCGCGGCGCGCATGGCTTTGCGCGCCGTACTCGACCTCGCCTTGCCGCCGCTATGCGCCGTCTGCCGCGAACCGGTCCAAGGCCGCGGGCTTTGCCCGGCATGCTGGTCGAAGCTTTCCTTCATTACGCGGCCCTATTGCGAGCGGCTCGGCATTCCATTCGTGTATGACCCCGGCCCGGGCATCCTGTCCATGCAGGCCATTGCCGACCCGGCCGCTTACCGTCGCGCCCGCGCCGCGGTGCGGTTCGACGAGATTTCCCGCGCGCTGGTGCACGCCCTTAAATATGCCGATCGTCTCGACCTTGCACCGATGATGGGCCGCTGGATTGCCCGGGCCGGGCGGGAATTGTTGGCGGAGGCCGATGCGCTCGTCCCCGTGCCACTGCATTGGCGGCGGCTGTGGGCGCGGCGCTTCAACCAGTCGGCGATGCTCGCGGCGGCGATTTCCAACCAAACCGGCCTGCCCATTGCCGCCGGAGCGCTCAAGCGCGTAAAACCCACCGCGCAACAGGTCGGATTATCGCGGACCGAGCGGACGGCCAATGTTCAGGGTGCGTTTCGCGTGCCGCCGGACGGGCGGGCTGTGGTGACCGGCCGGCGTCTGGTCCTCGTCGACGACGTTCTGACGTCCGGAGCGACCGTGGACGGCTGCGCCCGAGCGTTGTTGCCCGCGGGAGCCGCCAATGTGGACGTGTTGGTATTTGCTAGGGTTGCCGAGCCGGCCCAAACGTCCATATAACACTTTGATAAAAATTCGCCCGATAAGTTACGCCGGATCATGGCCGCCATCGACATCTACACCGTGCAGTATTGCCCTTACTGCCAAGACGCGAAGGACCTGCTTTCGCGCAAAGGCGTCAGCTTCCATGAGATCGACGTCACTGGAAAAAGGGATATTCGCAAAGAGATGGTCAAGCGCGCCAGCGGTCGTAGCACCTATCCGCAGATTTTCATCGGCGCGACGCATGTTGGCGGTTGCGACGAGCTTTATGCGCTTGACGAAGCCGGCAAGCTCGATCCGCTCTTGGCGGCGATAAAGGAATCGCCGGCATGAGCGGGCAAGACGCGACAAGCTTCAAAGTCGGCCTCATTCAGATGCGCTCCGGACTTCATCCGGCGGCCAATCTTGCGGCGGCGCTGGAGTTGATCGATCAGGCCAAACAGGCCGGCGCCGATTACGTGGTCACGCCGGAAATGACCAACATCATGGCGCTCAAGCGCGACCAGTTGTTCGCGAACATCGTCGCCGAAGAAAACGATCCGACGCTGGCGACATTGCGCGAAGTCGCGCGCGAGCTCGCGATCTATGTTCATATTGGTTCGCTCGCGATCAAAGCATCGGCCGAAAAAGCCGCGAACCGATCGTTCCTGATCGATCGCAAGGGCGACGTGGCCGCGCGCTACGACAAGATTCACATGTTCGACGTCGATCTGGCCGGCAATGAAAGCTATCGCGAATCCAACAATTACCGCCCTGGTGAACTTGCCGTGCTTGCCGACTTGCCATGGGGCCGCCTCGGCATGACGGTATGCTACGACTTGCGATTCCCGGCGCTCTACCGCGCGCTCGCCGAAGCCGGCGCATCCTTCCTCGCCATCCCGTCCGCCTTTACCCGCAATACCGGCCAGGCGCATTGGCATGTGCTGCAGCGCGCCCGCGCCATCGAAAACGGCTGCTTCGTATTCGCCGCAGCCCAAGGCGGCAAGCATGAAAACGGCCGCGAGACCTTCGGCCATTCGCTCGTCGTCGACCCGTGGGGCCGCGTCATCGCCGAGGGCGGCGCCGAGCCGTCCGTGGTCATGGCGGAGGTCAAGCCTTCCGAAGTGGCGCTCGCGCGCGGACGGATTCCTTCGCTGCATCATGGCCGCCGCTTCGAACTGGTCGAGCCGCTGGCCGAGCCGGTCCATCTTCACGCAGTGCGAGAGCCGACATGATCCGATACGCGCTCAACTGCGATCAAGGCCACGCATTCGAAAGCTGGTTTGTAAACTCCGCGGCCTACGACAAGCAGGTCAAGCGCGCGCTTGTCGCGTGCCCGGTTTGCGGTTCCGCCAAGATCGAGAAGGCCATCATGGCTCCCAATTTGGCGCGCGCGGAAGCCGGCGGGCCGCAGCCGCCGGGGCCGTCGCCGGCGCCGCCCAAGCCCATGCCGCCGCCGGTTCAACCGGCGCCGATGCCGCCGATCCCGCCGAAGACGCCGGTGGCGATGATGTCGGCTCCCGAGCGCGAGCTTCGGCGAAAGCTCAAGGAGCTTCGCGACCACATCACCAAAAATGCGAACTATGTCGGGCCGCGCTTTCCCGAAGAGGCGCGCAAGATCCACTATGGCGAGACCGAGCATCGCTCGATCTACGGCGAAGCGTCACCCGAAGAAGCCAAGCAATTGCACGAGGAAGGCATCGAATTTCATCCGCTGCCGATCCTTCCCGACGACAAGAACTGACATTGCCCCGCCATTGCTTGTACCGGCGGCGCGCAATCCTTCAATAAGCCCAGATCAGAAGCGCGACGCCGCAAATCACGAGCGCCATGCCGATGCCTTCGCGCGCGCTCGTGCGCTGACCGAAAGCGAAACGCGCGACCAATTGCGCGAATAAGACTTCCACCAGCGCAAGCGTCCGTACGCTTGCGGCGGTCGCCAGCGCGAAAGCGAGGAACCAGAATTGCGAGGCCAGCGCCCCCATGAATCCGGCGAACAGGGAGGCCTTCCAGGCGCGCAGCAGCGCGAACATCACGCTAGGCTGGCGCAGCGAGAGATAAAGCGATAGTGCGGCTGCTTGCAGGGCAAGCCCGATCACCAGCGTGAACGTTGCCGCCATCACGTAATTCGGCAGGCCGAGGCTCAAGATCGCCCCACGAAATCCGATCACCGCCAAAGCGAGCGCGCCGCCCGATGCCAAGCCCAAGAGCGTGGGCTTTAATCCCCCCACCATCCCGCCGGGCTTCGTCGACATGACGATGACGCCCGCCGTCGCCATGCCGATCGCGGCCACCATCGGCGGCGTCACCGCGTCGCCGAGAAACATGAAGCCGAACACGGCGACCTGGATCGGCTCGGTCTTGGTATAGGCGATGGTGACGACGAAGGAGCGCCCGCTCATGGCGGCAAGCATCAGCGCGGTCGCGGCGATTTGGATAAAGGCGCCGGCCGCCACCCACGGCCAGAAAACCAGTCCTGGCCGCGGCAACGGCGCGCCGGTCGCCCACAGCAATATGACGAAAAAGACAACCGCGAAGGGAAAGCCGAACAGAAACCGCACATGCGTCGCGCCGGCGACGCCGAGCCCGCCGCTCAATTCGCGCTGCATCGCATTACGGATGGTCTGGGCGAAAGCGGCGGCGACCGTGAAGACGGCCCACAGCCAGGGCGTCACTGTCACGCCGCCTTCTCCGCCACCACCATGTAATTGACGTCCATGTCGGCGGACAGCTGCCAGCGGTCGCCGAGCAAATTGTAGATCACGCCGGTCTCGGCGGCGACATGCATGCCGCCTTGCTCGATCGCGATTTCAACTTCATTCGGCGTGACGAATTTCTCCCACCGATGCGTTCCGCGCGGCAGCCAGCGCAAAATATATTCGGCGCCGACGATCGCCAGCGCAAAGCTCTTGATGGTGCGATTAAGCGTGGCCACAAAAAGCAGCCCGCCGGGTTTTACCATCTCCGCGGCAATGCCGATGAACAGGCCGAGATCGGCGACGTGCTCGACCACTTCCATCGCCAGAACGACGTCGAATGTCTCGCCGGCGGCCGCCAAGGCCTCGGCGTCGGCATTGCGGTAGTCGATTGAAAGCCCCGACTGCGCCGCATGATGCCGCGCAACCGCAATGTTGCTCTCCGAGGGGTCGGCGCCCACGACCGCCGCGTTAAGCCGCGTCAGCGGCTCGGACAAAATGCCGCCGCCGCAACCGATATCGAGCATGCGCAAGCCGGCGAGGCTATCGAGACGGTTCGGATCGCGCCCAAAATGCGCCGCGCAGCGGTCGCGGATATAGGTAAGGCGGACCGGATTGAATTTGTGCAAGGCCGCCATCGGGCCGTGCACGTCCCACCATTGTCCGGCGACGCGCGAGAAGCGCGCCACCTCGTCCGGATCAACAGTGTTTGCTTGGCCTGGCCGCCGCATGCCTCCGCTCCCAAACTTCGGGGGCCGCAGCCCACCATCGCCCCATCACACGATCCGGATGGCCAGCAACCGTTGCACTCCCATCGGACCTGCACCAGGATAGGCTTCGGGACAAGCTTACGCATTACAAAAACCGGGAGGGAATGATGCAACGATTGCTATGGGGCCTCGCCGGCTGCGCGCTGGCGCTGTTCGGCGCCGGAGCGGCGAACGCGCAGAACACCGTGAAAATCGGACTGATCATGCCCTATTCCGGCCAGTTCGCCGATACCGCAACGCAAATGGATAATGGCATCAAGCTTTATATGAAGCAGAACGGCGATACCGCGGGCGGCGCCAAGATCGAGCTCATCCGCAAGGACACTGGCGGCATCGCTCCCGACGTCGCCAAGCGGCTCGCCCAGGAAGCCATCGTACGCGACCATGCCGATATCCTCGCCGGTTTCGTGCTCACCCCTAACGCGCTCGCAGCCGCCGACGTTTCGGCCGAAGCAAAGAAATTCATGGTGGTCATGAACGCGGCGACCTCGATCATCACGACGAAGTCCCCCTATCTCGCCCGCACCTCGCTGACGACGCCGCAACTGAATTACACGCTCGGCACATGGGCGGCAAAAAACGGAATCAAAAAAATCTATACGATGGTTTCCGACTACGGTCCTGGAATCGACGCCGAGACTTGGTTTCAGAAAGGCTTCAAGGACGGGGGCGGCGAGATCGTCGGTTCGGTCCGCTTCCCGGTCGCCAATCCGGATTTTTCGGCCTTCGTCCAGCGCGCCAAGGATTCGAGCCCCGATGCAATCTATGTCTGGGTGCCCGGCGGCGCGCAGCCGGCGGCGGTCGGCAAGGCGCTCGCCGAGCGCGGCATCGACACATCCAAGACGAAGGTGCTTGGTCAGGACGCGCTCACCGCGGAGAGTGCGCTAAAAAGCATGGGCGACCAGGCGCTCGGCATCATCATGGTGGCGAACTACGACTACAATCTTAGTTCGCCGACGAACCAGGCCTACGTAAAAGCCTATAACGACGAGTTCCATCGCAATCCCGATTTCTTCTCGGTCGGCGGTTACGACGGGATGCACCTGATCTACGCGGCGTTACAGAAGACCGGCGGCAAGACCGACGGCGATTCGCTGATCGCCGCCGCCAAAGGCATGGCCTGGGAAAGCCCGCGCGGACCGATGTCGATCGATCCGGAAACCCGCGATGTCGTCCAGACCGTCCACATTTTCAAGGTCGAGAAGGTCGGCGACGAGCTGCGCAATGTCGAAATCGACAAAGTGCCGAACGTCAAAGACCCCGGTCACATGACCCATTGATCCGGGGAAAACCGGCCCATGACGCGGCACTAGAGTCGAGCGGCGCGCGATGCCTCCCGTATTCGGCGTGCTGTTCGATGGCATCGCCTATGGAATGCTGCTGTTCCTGCTCTCCGTTGGGCTGTCGGTGACGCTCGGGATGATGAATTTCGTCAACTTGGCGCATTGCAGCTTCGCCATGCTCGGCGGCTATGTCACGGTCACGCTGATGAACGCTCTGGGTTGGCCGTTTTTCGCGACGCTGCCCGTTGCGTTCGCCGCCGCCGCCGCCGCAAGCGTCGTCCTCGAACGCGTCTTCTTCCGCCGGTTCTACAACGCCAGCGACCTCGAACAATGTCTTTTGACCATCGGCGTCGTATTCGTCTCGATCGCGGCCGCCGCCTATATCTACGGCACCGACCAGCAGCCGGTGCAATTGCCGGACTTCCTGCGCGGGTCGATCGCTTTTGCCGGACTGAACTTTGCCGTCTACCGGTTGTTTCTCATCGCCGTCGCGCTCGTGATCACCGTCGTGCTCGTCGCCGCACTGGAAACGACGCGTTTCGGCGCACAGGTCCGCGCCGCGGTCAACAATCAGCGCATGGCGCGCGGGCTCGGCATCGATGTCGATACGCTATTCGCCGTGACCTTCGCGCTCGGCAGCGGGCTTGCCGGTCTCGGCGGGGCGCTGGCCATCGCGATGGTCGGTCTCGACCCGTCGTTCGCCTTCAGTTATCTGATCTATGTCCTGATCGTCGTCTCGGTCGGCGGGCTCGGTTCCATCGGCGGCTCATTCGCCGCCGCGATGCTGCTCGGCATCAGCGACATCGCCGGGAAATACTACGTTCCGGCGATCGGCTCGATCCTCATTTACCTGGTGATGATGGTGTTGATCATGGCGCGCCCGGCCGGCCTATTCGGGAGACGCTAAGCGTGACCAGCGCGACGATCGCCGGACCGCACGACTATTTGCGGACGCAAACGCGCTGGCGGTGGGCCGAAATCGTTTTCTGGCTCGCCACGCTGCTGCCATTCGTCCTTGCGCCGGACTATCTCCTCTTGGCGAGCCAGGTCGCGATTGCCGCTCTGTTCGTGCTTTCGCTCGATCTCATTCTCGGCTTTGCCGGGATTGTTTCGCTCGGCCACGCGGCCTATTTCGGCACCGGCGCCTATATGGCGGGCCTTATTTCCGAATGGGGCTGGGGCGAGCCGCTGACGGGGCTTCTGATCGCGGGTCTCGTTGCCGGCGCGTTCGGCTATCTCACGAGCTTCATCATCGCCCGCTTCCGCCACCTGCCGCTGATTATGATAACGCTCGGCATTGGCCTGTTGCTGCAGGAAACGGCCAATAGCGCAAGCTGGCTCACCGGCGGCTTCGACGGCCTGCAGGGCATCCACACCTGGCCGATCGCGGGAAAATTCCATTTCGATCTTTATGGCTATACCGCTTACGGCTACGCACTTGCGGTGCTGTTTGCGATATTTCTCGGCGCGCGGCGGCTCACGCATTCGCCGTTCGGCTTGGCGCTGCGCGGGATCCGCGACAATAGCGAGCGGATGCGGGCGATCGGCGCATCGACGCGCTCCCATATCCGCACCGTTTATACGATCGCGGGAATGATCGCGGGCGTCGCCGGGGCGCTGCTTGCGCAAACGACCGAGACGGTTTCGCTCGAAGCCTTGGGCTTTCAACGCTCGGCGGACGTCTTGGTCATGCTCATTCTCGGCGGCACCGGCCGGCTCTATGGCGGACTGTTGGGCGCGATCGTCTATATGGTCGCGCGCGACCGATTTTCCGGCCTCAATCCGCAATACTGGTATTTCTGGATCGGTCTTTTGCTGATCGCGGTCGTCGTCGTCTTGCCTAACGGCCTGCTTGGCGGGCTTTCGCTTTTGGCGCGGCGCGTAAAGGCGGCGTCGTGAGCGAGAACGCTCTGGCCGCGCGCGGCATCAACAAACGATTCGGATCGCTCGTGGTCGCTTCCAATGTCGATTTAACCTTGCCGGCGGGGGCGCGCCATGCGCTGATCGGTCCCAACGGGGCCGGCAAGACCACGCTGATCAATGTCATGACGGGCATGCTCCAGCCTGATGCCGGCTCGATCCTGCTCGGCGGCGAGGATATTACTGCGCTTACTCCCGAAGAGCGGGTGCGGCTCGGTCTTGCCCGCACCTTTCAGATCAATTCGCTATTTCCGCACCTGACCGCGCTCGAATCAGTGACGCTCGCGGTTTGCGAGCGGCGGTGCGTCGCGCAGACGTGGTGGCGCCGCCTCGTCGCCTACGGGGAAGAAATCGACGAGGCCCACGGCATCCTCGCGGCGCTGGCGCTCGAGACGGTTTGTCATCGCCGCGCGCGCGAGCTCCCTTACGGCCAGCAACGCTTGCTCGAGATCGCGCTGGCGCTGGCGACGCGGCCGAAAGTGTTGCTGCTCGACGAACCGGCCGCCGGCGTGCCGCGCGAGGAGAGCAAGGAACTGTTCGCCGCTATTGCCGGCCTATCGCGCGACATTACGGTACTGTTCATCGAACATGACATGGAACTCGTTTTCCGTTTCGCCAGTCGCGTGATCGTCATGGTCGGCGGCAGCATCCTGATCGAAGGTACGCCGCAAGAAATCGCCTCCGATCGAGAGGTGCGCGCCGTCTATCTCGGCAAATCACGTCACGGATAGCGCGATGACCGAGCCCTTGCTTTCGATCGCCGATCTGCGCGCGGGCTACGGTCCGGCCGTCGTGCTCGACGGCATTTCGCTGGACGTCGCCGCGCAGGGCGGCATCGCCGTGCTCGGGCGCAATGGGGTCGGCAAATCCACGCTCCTTCTCACCATCATGGGCTATACGCGAGTAAGCCGCGGGCGCCTCCTCTGGCGCGGCGCGGACATCACCCATCAGGCGCCGCATCGCCGCGCGCGCGCCGGCATCGGCTGGGTAGCGCAGGAGCGCGAAATTTTCTCGACGCTGACCGTCGAAGAAAATCTCACCGTCGCCGCCCGTGACGGCCGTTGGACTCTCCCGGCCGTTTACGATCTCTTTCCCCGCCTCGCCGAACGCCGCCGCAATTTCGGCAATCAGCTGTCCGGCGGCGAGCAGCAGATGCTGGCGATCGCGCGCGCGCTGATGACGAATCCGGCTCTGCTTTTGCTCGACGAGCCGCTCGAAGGCTTGGCGCCGATCGTCGTCGACGAGCTCGCCGCCGCGATCCGACGCATGATCGAGGAGCGCTCCAACGCCGTCATGCTGGTCGAACAGCACGTGGAAATCGCACTCTCGCTGATGGAGGATGCCGTCGTCCTGGAGCGAGGCCGAATCGTCCATCGCGGACCGTCGGCGCAGCTCCTCGCCGATCATGCCGCGCTCGAGCGGCTCATCGGCTTGCGGCTTGCAGAGGCGTGACTCCATGCGCCTTGGCAATCCCGCCGAGCTCCTCCCATAGCTTTTTTGGAATCGGAATGCCGGATTTGCGGCGCGCCGCTTCGGTACGGTTTCCGCGTTCGCCAGGCAAAAGAATTTCATCGAATCCCGCTTGCCGCGGCAGCGCCTTGACGATGGCGGCGAGCGTGTCGGCATCGGTTTCAAATTCGCCGAGTGGCCGAAACATCTCGATATCGATGACGAACATCGCGGTATTGCCGGTGTGACGGGTGCGTTTTTCCGGCCCGAGCGCGCGCGCCTGGATGGGCGCCGCAGCGAGCACGCTCGCCAGCATTTCGAACATCAAGGCGAGCCCCGAGCCTTTTGGTCCGCCGAGCGGCAACAGGATCTCGGCTTCTTTCGCGTCAGTGGTGGGCCGGCCGGCCGCGGTCAGCACCGTGCCTTGCGGCAACGCCGCGCCCGTGGCGCGCGCCTGCAAGATCTTGCCGTTGGAGATCGTGCTGGTCGCCATGTCGAGCACGATGGGACCTCTGGCGCTCGGCACCGCGATCGCGATCGGGCTCGTCGCCATACTCGCAACGCGGGCGCCGTAATAGGCCATCAAGGCGGGACCCGCGCCCATCAGCACAGCGGCGCGACCGCGCTCGGCAATCCATTGCGCATAGCGTCCGATCGCCCCGGTATGCGTCGTCTGCCGAATGAGCGCCAGGCAGATGCCGGCCTCTTTCGCCCGCTCGACCGCGAGTGCGGCCGCCTGCATCACCGCGACCGGTCCAAATCCGTGGCCGGCGTCGACCATCAATGTGGCGGCGCGATCGTGCACGATGCGCGGCTGCGCCTTAGGATCGATCTCGCCGCGCGCGATGAGGTTGAGATAACGCGGCAGGCGCGACACGCCGTGGCCGTCGTCGCCGCGCAGATTGGCCCAAACCAGCCCTTGCGCGACAACCGCGGCGTCATGCGCGCTGGCGCCGTTTTTGACGAGAAGGTCGCGGATGAAGCGGCCGAGCTCCTTATGGCCGACCAAAGTCCTGTCCGAATTCACGCACCGCTCCGGGCAATCAAGTTGATGCAAGTTCCGCTCATTTGGCTCTCATGGGTTTTCGCGTCATGCTCTGACCGCCGGGAAATAGGCATCAAGCCAATCGCGCAGCACGGTCCAGACGCGCGTCGAATTCTCCGCAAATAGGAAATGATCGAGGCCGCTGAACAGATGCAGCTCGGCCGGCTGCCCGGCGCGCTTGAACATTTCGATCGACTGCTCGGTCGGCGTCACCGAATCGTTGGCGGCGTGGATCAGCAGTAACGGCCGCGGCGCGATTTTCCCAACGACATCCTCGGCGCGGAAGTCGAACATGCTCTGCGCCGTCTCGGCAGGGAACATCTCAACAGAATTCGGCGCCAGCATTCCGACTCTCTGCCGCTCCAGATTTTCGCGCACATGATCGGGGATGGGCACGATGTCGTAGCGCGGCACCATCAGCGATTTTCCGGTCCGGGCGCGGTAGGCGCGCCCCTCGTCCAGCATTTTGGTGAATTTGGCCCAGGCTTCGGGCGTGCGATGCTGGCCGCGAAATTTGCGTTCGCCATGTCCCCAGCCGCCGTTCGAAATCACCGCGGCCAAGCGCGGATTGGTGCCGCCGGCATAGACTGCGACCGCGCCGCCGAAGCTTGAGCCGATCGCGCCGATACGGGCCGGATCGACCGCCGGATGGGCGGCAACGAAGTCGAGCGCATTGCCGAGATCCTCCACCTGTTCGAGGCAGATGACGCGGCCGAATTCGCCTTCGCTCTTGCCGCAGCCGCGCATGTCGAAGCGCAACGTGACGTAACCGAATTCGTTGAGCACGCGGGTCGGCTGCAGCACGTTGGAGCTTTCCGAGTTCGAGCCGAAACCGTGCAGGACCAGAAATGCCGCACGCCGCTCCGATGCGCGCAATCCCTCGGGCACGCCGATCACGCCATGAAGGCGCAAGCTCACCGACTTGAAACTGACCACCTGTTCTTTCACCGCTGTTCTCCCCCGGATTGGCGGGCGTCACTGTAACGATTTGTCGGAATGACGGAAGAGGATGCGAGGGCAAGCGAGCGAGGGAGAAGCCGTCCCGCGACCCGTGCCGATGATTTCCGGTTGGGATGCTTTTCAGTCGGACGGAGTGATGCGTCCGCTCAGGTCATGCAGCGCCCGTAAACATGAGCGAGCCGAGGCGCCGAAATGGGCGAGAACGAACTCTCACATCCAATCGGAATCTTATCGGGCTTCTCGGACTGCCGGACGCCCAAATCGCGGCGCGGCAGGCGATCGCCTTTAAATTCCCGGTTCACCGAGAACGGCGACGTCCGCGCGGCGGGACCCGCTCCGGCCGTCGGGTCGCCTAAAAATGGAGTGAGACCGACGAAGACTAACGCGAGCGCGGTTAGTCCCGACGCGCTTGCAATTCGCATAAAGAGCTTGGCCATCGGATCGCTCCGCCGCACTGACCCGATCGTCGCGGCGATCGATCACCTTAACGTGCGTCGACGGGATGCGTTCCGAAACCGGGCGCGGGGAACAAATAAGAGGCTCGGCGCTTATCCTGGTGGACGGCCATCCTTCTTTTCCCCTCCCCCCGTGCTTGGCCGTTCAAAATGTTGGGCGCAGCCGATATGCCGATCGGCTGCGCTCGAACTTTTGGAGCCACAGTCGATCCAATTTGAAACGCGCTGGGGGCTTATACGAACGCGATGAACGGCGAAGAAATTACAATGTCGCCCGGCGCTCGCTCGGCTTGCGTTCGCGCTGGCGGGCCTTGCGGCCGAAAAACATGGCCTGACTGACGACGGCCGATACGACGGCGACCTGGAAGGGTTTCGCGATCAGGAAGGCCGGCTCCGGCCGTTGCCCAGTGAGAAATCTTTCCGGGTAGGCGGTGATGAAGATCACCGGGACTTCAAACGAGCTCAGAAGCTCGTTTACGGCATCGAGCCCCGAACTGCCGTCGGCAAGCTGAATGTCTGCGAGAATAAGACCCGGGCGCTTCGTTTTCGCTAATGCCAGGGCCTCGCTGTGGGTTCGGGCGATGCCGATGACATTATGACCGAGGCTCTCGACCAAAGCTTCGATGTCCATCGCGATGAACGTCTCATCTTCGATAATCAAAACGTCGGTCGCTATTTCGGCGGCAAGTTCGCGGCCGGATTCTTCGACAAGCGCGCGAAGCGTTTGCAGGTCGCAGTCGAGAACTTCCGCCGCGTCGTCTTCCGAAAACCCTTCCAAAGCGACCAGCAAGAAAGCTTGGCGCGGCCGCGGCGTAATTTGCGTAAGGTGCCGTTCGGGCGGTAGTGCGGTCGTGCTGGCTTCCGCTTTATCGTTCACTGCCAAGGAATTCCAGATTTTGGTGAATGCCCGATACAGGCCCACGCGCAGATTCGCGCTTTCCTCCAAGGTCCGCGGACTGGCGATCAGCGATTCCACTGTCGCGACGACGTAGGCGTCGCCGGAAGCCTGATTTCCGGTCAAAGCGCGCGCATAGCGGCGTAGCGACGGCAAGTGCTGGAGCACGGCTTGCGAGGTGGACACTGAATACCCTCCCCTTCCATAGTGCGCTGAGGTTATTGGCGAAAACACGTCAGCGCAAAAAAAGTTCCAAACAGGGCCTGATCGACGGAACTTCGGGGACCGTCAGGGCGTTAGCGCACGTTACGTGAGGTATTCACGTTACGTGAGGTATTGAAAGTTGGGGCGTCTAAGGTATCGGCAATGGGTGAACGGGGGAAAGATGACGCAATGAAGCACCGCAAAACCAGCCTGGAACCGGCCGCGGATAAACCGGAGAGCGAAGATCCGATGGCGAGGCCAGCCACTGGTCACCACAGGGGCGAGGCGCGATTGGGCCGCGAGATTCAGGCGCGGATCGGACAACAATTGCGCGCCATGTACAACGATGTCGTCAACCAAGGCGTACCGCCGCATCTCGCCGATCTCGTTCGCCGGCTAAGCGACCAAGACCAGGAATGACGCTGGACGGAGCACCATGAAGCTCGACCCTGCGATACGCGATCAAGTTCTAGCGACCGTGCCGAGCCTGCGCGCGTTTGCCATTTCGTTGTGCGGCAACATGGATCGCGCCGACGACTTGGTGCAGGAGACCCTTCTTCGCGCACTCGCCCATATCGACTCGTTCGAGCCGGGCACCAACATGCCGGCATGGCTATTCACCATCCTGCGCAACTTGTTCCGATCCGAATATCGCAAGCGGCGTCGCGAGGTCGAAGATGCCGAGGGACGTTATGCCGAAACGTTGAAATCGCATCCCGAGCAGACCGGCCGGGTCGAATTCCAGGAATTCCGCGCGGCGCTGGCCAAGCTGCCGGCCGATCAGCGCGAGGCCTTGATCTTGGTGGGCGCTTCCGGCTTCTCCTATGACGACGCGGCGGCGATCTGCGGTTGCGCCGTCGGTACCATCAAGAGCCGCGTCAATCGCGCCCGTACGCGCCTTGCCGACTTGCTCGCCATCGACAGCGTCGACGATTTCGGCCCCGACCGGGCGACCCGTGCCGTACTTGCCGGCGGCGGCCGGAATTGAGGCTCGAACGGCATTTTCAGATAGAACGGCTAAAATTATCGCCACAGTCGTGGCGATTGCTCCATGCTAATCGCAATTTCCTGCTGCGAGAACGGCCGGCTTAACCAAACGGCAGCGATGGCGGCGTTAGGGCTTGCCTCGACAAAAGGCGGCCCGGCGCGAGAGGCGCCGCAGCCTCGCCGGTCTGGAGCGTCGGCATGTTTGGTCGCGTTGCCGCCCTAAGCTGCGCCATCTTACTCATTGCGTGGCCCGCGCGTGCTCAGATGGATTTTGCCTCGTCGGCGCTGCCGCGGTCCGTCGCGGCTACCGATGCCGCGACGCAAAAGCCGTCGCACGAGCAGCGGCGAGGCGAAGGCGACGACGCGGAGGCGGCGGGTTCTGCTTCACGCGAAGCCACCCCATCCCCCGCAGAACCATTCGGGCTCGAGTCGACAGTCGTTGGAACCGGATCTATCCTGACCAAATGGCGCGGCGTAGAGGCCGATATCCGCGCCGATTGGCAAATCCTTGCGCGCTGTGAGGACGGCGCGGCCTGTCCGCCGGCCGCCCAACGCTTTCTCACCATTGTGGCACAAGGCCGCGCGCAACACGGCCGCGCCCGCGTTGGCGTCATCAATCGCGCGATCAATCTCGCCATCAAGCCGATGAGCGATCTTGCCCAGTGGGGCGTGATCGACCGCTGGAGCGCGCCGCTCGAAACGTTCACGACCGGCCGCGGCGACTGCGAGGACTATGCGATCGCAAAATACGTGGCGCTGACGGCCGCCGGCGTGGCGGCGGAGGATATAAGACTCGTCGTCGTCCGCGATACCGTTGCCGGCGAGTATCATGTGATTGTCGCCGTTAGGCTCGACGGCGCCTGGCTTACTCTCGACAATCGCTGGCTTGCACTCCTTCGCGACGACGAACTACGCCACACTATTCCCCTGTTCGTTTTGGACGCGACCGGCGTGCGGGGTTTCGTTCCAATGGCGACGATGACGGCCAAGCTCCAGTCGCCTGCTCCGGCTTCGTATTAATCGACTTCAGCGCAAGCAGCACTAGGGCATGATCCGGAAAAAAGCCTGCCCCGGACGCCGATTCGGGGCGGTTTTCCGAAAGGATCATGCCCCATCAAATATCTAGAGCCGCAATCGATTCAACTTCAAACGATTGCGCTCCAGCGACGATCACTTTGTTTCGGCTTCGTAGACCCCATCCCAACCCGGTCCGGGCGGGTGCGCGCGGTAGGCTTCGACGCGTTCCTCGTACATGTCGTATAGACCGGAAAGATCGAAGCCGTTCGCGAGTTTGCGGCAATTCGCGCTCGTTCGCAGCGCGTCATCCCATTGCTGTTTGCGGAAATGCGCGAGCAATAGCGCGTTCAATTCCTGCAATTGCCCGCAGCGGGGGTCGGTTTCGAGCTCCGAACGGCCCAGCACGGTGAACACCGCCTCCGGCTGTTTTTTGCCCTTCACCAGGATCAAATCGATTTCCATAACGGCGAATTTTCGCTTGGCCGCTTCCGCCGTCCGCGAGCCGATAACGATCGGGATGCGGTAGTCCTTGGTTCGCGATTCCAGCCGCGACGCGAGATTGACGGTATCGCCCAACACCGAATAGTTAAAACGGAAATCCGATCCCATGTTTCCGACCACGCAGGGCCCCGTATTCAATCCGATGCCGATGCGCAGCGGCATAAATCGGCCGCCATTGGCTTCAGCTTCGCGCTTGAGTTCGCCGTTGAGAGTTTCCGCGCGTGACAGCATTTCGAGCGCCGCCTCGCAGGCATTGGCTTCCTGCTCGTCGTCGTCGACCGGCGCGTTCCAGAACGCCATGATGGCGTCGCCGATATATTTATCGATTGTGCCCTTGCGCTCGATGATGGCGTTGGTCAACGGCGTCAAGAACCGATTCATCAGCCGCGTAAGACCTTGGGGATCATCCTTGTAATGTTCGGATATCGTGGTGAATCCGCGAACGTCGCTGAACAGAATCGTCATGCGGCGTTCCTCGCCGCCGAGGACGAGCTTCTCGGGCGATCGCGCGAGCTGTTCCACCATGTGAGGCGACAAGTAGTAGCCGAAGGCGGAGCGGATCTGCCGCCGCTGTTTCTGTTCGCGGAAATAGTTCACGAATGTCAGAACCAGATAAATCAGCCAGCACGAAATCAGCGGATAGGTGAAATCGATGAGCAGGTTGTGCTCCACGAACAGATAAAGTGAGAGCCCGATCAATCCAGCGATCAATAGGCCTCCGATTGCGACGACCACGGTCGCCGGCAGCATTGGCGCGGCGACGATGATGGCCAATCCGAACAGAACCGCCACGATGAGTTCGGCGCCGATGGCATAGTTCGGATGAACGAGAATCGATTTGCCCAGCACGCTTTCGAGGATTTGCGCATGGACTTCGACGCCGGGGATCGCGGCATCGATCGGCGTGGTCTTCAGATCGAGCAACCCGATCGCCGAGGTGCCGATCAGGACAAGCCTGCCGTTCAGCCGATCGGTCGGAACCTTGCCTTGCAAAACATCCTTGGCCGAAACGTAACGCGATGGGTCGTGTTTGTTGAAGTGGACCCAGAACTGGCCGTTACGGTCGGTCGGCACTTCGAGCCCGGGAACGGCGACCGCCTGAACCCCAGCGTCGTCAACCCGCACCAGAATGGCGCTCGAACCGCTTACCACCCGCAGCATTTCCATCGTCAGCGATGGCACCAGGCTACCCTGCGCCTTCATGATGACAGGCACGCGGCGGATGATTCCGTCGGGCTCCGGATTGATGGAGAACAGTCCGCGGCCGGCGGCCGCCTCCTCGATCGGCGGTATGTTTCGCAGCAAGCCGGGAAACGTGATCAGATACGGGCTAGGGTCGGGCCCCCGCACCGCAAATCCGGTTTGCAACGCGGCATCCGCCGCCGATTTCGGCTCGAAAACCGCCGAACCGGCCTGTCCCACTACGACGCGGGAATGCCTAATCGCCTCGGCCAGCGCGTCGTCGTTGCTCGGCAGGCTGTCCAGCTTGGCGCGGGTCTCGGCGTCGATGCCGCGAAAGCTCCGCTCGGCGATCGCCGGCGACATGCGATCGGGTTCGGGAAAGATAATATCAAATCCAATCGTCAGCGCGCCGAGCTGCGTGATGCGGGTCACCAAATCCGCCAGCGTCGTACGCGGCCACGGCCATTGCCCGATCTCCTTGAGGCTGGCCTCGTCGATATCGACGATGACGACCGGCCGTATCGTTTGCGGGCGCGGCCGCAACACCTGAAAGAAGTCGAAGGCGCGAACGCGCAGTTCCTGGAGCGGTCCCGGATCGGCAAGACGCAGCGGCACCAGCGCGAACAGCAGCAGGATGCATACCGCCCGCGCCACGCCGACCTTTTGCGCCCAGCGCGCGATCCGTTTCATCGCCGGCCGTTCTCCGTCAAATGCGCGCCATTTTATCCCGCGCCGCCCGGCAGGGGAAAGAGAATCCCCCGCACCTTGCGGCGGGGCGCTCTCCCCGCGGCGCCGCGAGCGCAAGGCTAGCGCAGGCTAGCGCAGGCTATTTTTCGCGGAATGCCCGCATGAGCTGATCGTGCAAAGGCTTGACCAGATAGGACAGCATCGTGCGTTGGCCCGTCTCGATGAACGCTTCGACGGGCATGCCGGGCGTCAGCTTGACGTCGCCCAGCCGTTTCATTTCGGCGGCGGTCATCGATATTCGCACTAGATAATAGCTCTGGCCCGTCCTTTGATCGGTGGTGGTGTCGGCGGCAATGCGCGAGACCGTGCCGTTGAGCTCCGGCGTGGTACGAACGTTGAACGACGTAAAGCGCAATACGACGGGCTGGCCGAACTGAACCTGATCGATGTCTTTGGGGTCGACCTTGACCTCGACCATCAAATTGTCGCTCTCCGGCACGATCAGCATGATCGGATCGCCCGCTGCGATCACGCCGCCGACCGTGTTCGCCGTCGATTGAAAAACGATGCCATCTTGGGGAGCGCGGATGTCGGTGCGCTTGAGCTGATCCTCGGCGGTGACTTTGCGTTCGACATATTCGCCGATTTTGCTGTCGATGTCGCGCAGCTCCTTGGCGACGTCGCTGGATAGATCCTCGTCCACCTGAATGATTTGCAGCTGAATCTCGGCGATTTTTCCCTTCGCCTCCGCGACTTGGGCGGTGAGCTGGCCGCGTTCGCCCTGAAGCTGTGCTTCTTCGCGCTGGAGCGATGTGAGGCGGTTGAGTTGAATGAGATTTTTCTGCCACAGATCGCGCACCCCCTGCAGCTCCTGCTCGACAAGCGCGATTCCTTTATCCTTGGCGTCCTGCTGCGCCGCCAGCCCGGTGATCTGCTCCTGCAACTGTCTAATGCGTTCCTGGAGCTGCTGTTTCTGGCCGAGCCGATCTTGGCGGCGCAATTCGAACAATTTGCGCTCGCTGGAAAGCGCGTCTTTGACCTCCGGATCGCCGAGGTGATCGGCAAGTTCAGGCGGCACGGTCATGGTGTCCGCCCCGTCGCGCTCGGCGGCGAGCCGCGCCTTACGCGCGTAAAGTTCGGTAAGACCCTTGGTCACGATGGCGAGATTCGCCCGGGTCACGGTTTCGTCGAGCCGGACCAGGACGTCGCCCGCTTTGACGTGATCGCCGTCGCGAACAAACACTTCACCGACGACGCCGCCGGTTGGATGCTGCACCTTTTTTACGTTCGAATCGACGACGATCGAACCCTGCGCGATCAAGGCGCCCGAGATTTGGGCCGTCGCCGCCCACCCGCCTAATCCAAGCACTAGCGCACCGACCAGGATGGCGCCGACGATGATGTGCCGGCGTATCGACACGCTGGCGCTTGTACGCGGATCAGGCTCGCCGAGCCCCCAAGGCAGCGCCGCCCTGATCGACCTTGTGACGTTGTGGAGGGCGCCGATCGCCCGGTACCGCGCTTTTGTCGTCCGGGTCATCCCGCTCCTCCTTGCTCGGCGACTTTTAGAGGCCGCGGCGGCGTGGCCGGCTGTGCGACACGGCTGAGGACTTCCTCTTTCGGTCCGAATTGCTGTTGCCGGCCTTTCGCCATGACGAGGATATAATCGACACCGGCGATCGCGCTCGGCCGATGCGCGACCACGACCGCGATCGCGCCGCGCGCGCGCAAACCCAGGATTGCGCGGGTCAGCGCCTCATCACCCTCGGCGTCGAGGTTCGAATTGGGCTCATCAAGAACAATCAGGAAGGGGTCGCGATAGAGGGCGCGCGCCAGCGCGATCCGCTGCGCCTGCCCAGCGGAGAGCGCACTGCCATGATCGCCGACAACGGTTTCATAGCCTTCGGGCAGGTTGATGATGAGATCGTGAACGCCGGCCGCCTGGGCTGCGGCGATGATCGCGTCCGGATCCGGCGGGTCTTCGAACCGGGCGATATTTTGCGCCACCGTACCGTTGAACAATTCCACGTCCTGCGGGACGTAGCCGATATGGCGGCCGAGCGCTTCCGAAGACCATTGATCGAGGGTGGCGCCGTCCAGCCGCACGGCGCCGCGCACCGGCCGCCAGACGCCGACGAGCATTCGCGCCAGCGACGATTTGCCCGATGCGGTCGGTCCGATGACGCCGAGGGCTTTGCCGGCGACGAGCGTGAAATTGACGTCCTGGCAGACGACCTTCTGCAGACCGGGCGGAGCGACCGCCGCGTTTTGAACGACCAGCGAACGCGTCGGCGGCTTGAGCGGCATCGGGTCGGCCTGCGGCGGTAAATGAGCAAGCAGTTTGGACAGGCGGTGCCAGCCCTGCCGGGCGGCGACGAAACCGCGCCAGTTGGCGATGGCGAGATCCACCGGAGCCAATGCGCGCGCGCCCAAGATCGAGCCGGCGATGATTATTCCCGGGGTCGATTGCTGATTGATCACAAGCCAGGCGCCGACCGCAAGGATTGCGGACTGAAGCAGCAACCGCAGAACCTTCGACGTTGCGCCAAGCCCGCCGCCGATGTCGCTCGCGCGCCCGCTCGATGCGACGTAGCTGTGATTGAGTTCGCGCCAGTGCTTGGAGATGCGGCCGACCATGCCCATGGCCGTTATCGCCTCCGCATTGCGCCGGCTCGCTTCGAGAAGCGCGTTGCGCGCGACGGCAAATTGCGCGGCGCTTCGCGTCGGATGGCGGGTCTTTGCTTCGGTAATAATCGTCAGTGCGATCAGAACGATGGCGCCGAACAGCGCGGTGAGCCCGATATAGGTGTGGAATAAGAAGCAGATCGCGAGGTAGATCGGCATCCAAGGCAGATCGAAGAAAGCAACCGGCCCGCTTCCGGAAAGAAAACTGCGCACGGTATCCAAATCGCGCATCGGCTGCGTGCTGTCGCCTTTGGCGCCGATTTTGAGCGGTAAGCGGACGATCGCGTCGTACACGCGGGCGCTCATCGACTCATCGAGGCTATGGCCGACCCGGATCATGATCCGGCTCCTGATCGCGTCGATCATGCCTTGCGCGGCGTAGAGACCGGCCACCAAGATGAGGAGCGCGACCAAGGTCGGAACGCTCCGGCTGGGCAAGATGCGGTCGTAGACTTCGAGCATGAACAGCGCGCCGGTCAGCATCAAAAGGTTGCTCATGCCGCTGAACACAGCGGTCGCGACAAAGGCGCGCCGGCACGCGCCTAGCGCGGCGGCAAGTTCGGAACTTAGGGGTTGTGGCCGCGGCGGAGCTGAGGCCTGGTTCATGGAAGGCGCGCACCACTATCGAGGATGCAAATCCACGCTCGACATCTTGAGGGCCGGCGGTCCGTCATCTTCACTCGTGCCCGGCGATAGCCTATCCTCGGCTACTTAAAAATTTATACTCCCCATCATATCATATTGAGGCGCCTTCACGGCCATAGTTAAAATAAACGGTCGTATGGCGGTGGTGCCGCGGCGCCTTCCAAAGGCCCCGGCCAACGGACATCATTCCTAGAGACCCGCGTGGCGCGCCCCTTTAAGGAGGACGAAGAGGGCGCACGAATGAGCCGGCGCTAAGCTGCGCGGCAAAGCAGGAAAAGCGTCACCCGCGTGCCGAGCTCTGAGCAGAGCCGGCACCGAGCGACGTCACCAAGACCTGATATGTGCTAAAAAATCACGAACGGGAATCGAGCGATAGCCCGATGCTGAAGGCCTTTTGACGGGTGGCGCCTTCAGTTCGCTTAAGCTTTTTGGCAATTTGCGATGCCTTGGTCTTCTTGCGCGCCATTGCTTTCAGCTCACGGAGCTCGCTTGAAGTCCATGCGCGCCGCTTTTTCTTCCTCTTCGCCATAACACCTCCCTTTGATGAAAGGCAGCTTGTATCCCCAACCGGAGCAAAAGAAAAGCCTTACCAAAAACTTTTATTTGATCATTTTTAGCGCGCATAGGGCCGAGAAGCAAACCCGCCACCCCAGACGTCGCCGATCGAACGTCCGAGCGACGTTATTGTTCAAGACCATTGGTTGTCGTGAACCAATTCCACACTGCAAAATGAAGAGGCCGTCGGCTGCACACGGGGCTGAACATGGAGCTGAACATGGGGCTGAACATGGGGCCTGTACATTGAACTGCACATGGCGCTGCACATGGGGCGCCGGCGGTATTTCAGCTTATCGGTCGACCCGACACTTGCGGGTTGCGGGCGCCATCACTAACTTCGCGGCACGGCGGACCGATCAGGGAATGCGGCCACATGAGTCCGTGTACTGACGAACTTAAGCTTGTCGCCCTCGACAAGGACGATATCGAGGTCATCTCGGCGCATGTCCAGGACGCGCTGGTAAAGGTCGGCGATATTTTCTGGCGACCGCGCGACCGTCGCTTCGTCATGGCGCTGAGCCGCTTCGATTGGATGAGCGCGGCCGACGCTAACGCGGAGGCAAAGCCGGACTATCGGCGTTGCCGCACCGCGCTCCGCTTCGAACGGGTCCTTGCCTGTAAGTGTCGCAATCTCGACCAAGCCGCCAAGAACTCCCAGCTTAATCTCCTCGCGGTCGAATTTGTCGAAAATAATTCACCCGGCGGATCGGTATCCCTCATTTTCTCCGGCGGAGGCGTCATCCGTCTCGATGTCGAATGTCTAGAAGCCGAGCTTGCCGACCTCGGCGAGGTCTCGACAGCGGCCCTCTGCCCGGATCACTTCGCCGCCGACTCTGCGCGCGGCTGACCTCAACGCAAGCGCTTCCGACGGAACCGATCGCGATTCTAGAGCGCGATCGCTTCGAACTGAACCGATTGCGCCTTTAGGTTTTTGATGGGGGACCTTTTTCGGAAAACCGGTTTCCACCCCGGATCGCGTCTGGGGCGGGCTTTTCGCGGATCATGCCCTAACGATTCACGCGGTTCGTGGATGCCGCGCCGATGGCGCTGCAAACAGCCGCATCAACGCCGCGATGATGAATAACGTTGTCGCATAGACCACGACCTGCATGGCCGTCGGCTGATCGACATAACCAATGAGCGTGTGCAGGGCGCGACCCAAGAAACTGGAATCACTCAAGATCCACGACGTATCCCACACCGTTTGGTCAAGCGCGGTCACGATATTGGCTTGTTCCAGAAACGCGATCGCCTGCGCGGCCATGCCCGCGGCGAGTAACGCAATCAAGGCACTGGTGACACTGAACAAATAGCGCGTGGGAATGGTCACGAGCCCGAGATAGGTCAAAAGACAGACAGCGGCGCCGAGAATGAGGCCGGCAATACCTCCCGCAACGAATGACCAGCTTGCCCCGCCTTGGGCCGCGGCGACGCCGTAAAGGAAAAGCACGACCTCAGAACCTTCGCGCAGCACCGCGATCGCGACCACGATCGCGAGCGCCAAAAGCGACTTCGATCCGGCGACGACGGCTTCGCCGGCGGCCCGCAATTCAGCGACGAGCTCGCGGCCGTGTCGCGCCATCCAGACATTATGCCAGGTGAGCATAAGGACGGCGAAGCCGAGAATGCCCGCATTGAACACTTCCTGGCCGCTGCCGCCGAAGAGTTCCGACAGTCCACCTGTAAACAGCGCCACCAGGCAGGCCCCCAGCACGCCGGCGCCAACGCCGCCGGCGATCCAAAGCGTCCGACCGGCAACCCCGGTCGTCACCGCCATGACGATGCCGACGACCAGACCCGCCTCGAAAACTTCACGAAAGACAATGACCAGGGCAGCAAGCACGGGCGCCTCACATCACAAGAGTACGTCGGTCATGGCACGACCAGGAAACCTTGCGTTTCATGATGAAAATCGTCGAAGAAATTATAGCGGCCGGGCTGCTGCGGCCGCACATAAACCACGGCCTCGCCGCCGGCGGGGACGATTTTTTCGAAATGCAAATCGCTGCTTTCAAATTCCGAAACGATCGGATTGAGATTCTTGATGTGGATCGCTATCGCTTGGCCGGGCGGGGCATGGAGTTCGGCCGGTTCGAATTTATGGTCTCTCATAGCGAGCGACAGCGAAACTGCATCTTCCGCGCGCGCGGCATGCGCATAGAGCAATGCCGCACAAGCAAACACGAGCAGCGGCAAGAAATGCCGCAGTTGCGATGCGAAAATCCGATCCGCCGTGGCCGGCAAGGCGCGTTTTCTCCGCCGCAAAGCCAATATCTAATAGGGTGTTTAGGAACTCGCCTAAGCACTTGGGGAACGGCGAACTTTTTGTCAATCTCAAAAACCAATTTTAGAATTGTTATAACTTCAATGGGCTGCTACGCAGCGCGTAAATCAATGAAGCGTCGCCGCATGGGCGGCGCCGTAAAATCAAGTCAGCGGCAATGGCTATTCGCCTTGACATAAGCTCCACCGATTTCGCGCGTAAGTTTCGCGCCTTTCTCGACACCAAGCGCGAGGTTTCGGCGGATGTCGAAGCGGCCGTTCGCGCCATCGTCGGCGATGTCGCCCGGCGCGGCGATAGCGCCGTTAGGGATTACACGCTCAAATTCGACCGGCTCGACCTCGCGCAGATCGGCGCAAGGGTAACGGCTGAAGAAATCGCCGCTGCCGAGAGGTCCTGCAGTCGCGATGCGTTCAACGCGCTCGAACTCGCGCACAGCCGCATCGAAACCTATCACCGCCGCCAGTTGCCTAAGGACGACCGTTTTGTCGACCCGCTCGGGGTCGAACTCGGCTCGCGCTGGACGGCGATCGAAGCGGTCGGACTTTATGTGCCGGGGGGAACCGCGGCCTACCCGTCCTCCGTCCTGATGAATGCCGTACCGGCAAAGGTTGCCGGCGTGCCGCGGATCGTCATGACCGTGCCTGCGCCTGGCGGCGATCTCAATCCGTTGGTCTTGGCCGCCGCCAAGCTCGCCGGAATCGACGAAATACTTCGTATCGGAGGAGCCCAGGCGATTGCCGCATTGGCCTATGGCACAGAGACTATCGCCCCCGTCGCCAAGATCGTCGGGCCGGGCAATGCTTTCGTCGCCGCCGCCAAACGCATGGTGTTCGGCAAGGTCGGCATCGACATGATTGCAGGACCCTCCGAGGTGCTGATCGTCGCCGATGGCGGCGGCAATCCGGATTGGATCGCCGCCGATCTTTTGGCGCAGGCCGAGCACGATGCGAGCGCACAAGCCATTCTCATCACCGACGATGAAAAACTCGCCGGCGAGGTCGAACGCGCGGTGACGCGCCAGCTTGCCGCCTTGCCGCGCGGCGAGGTGGCGGCCGCGTCGTGGCGAGATTACGGGGCCATCATTCTCGTGCGTGAGATCGAGGAAGCACTGGCGCTGGTCGATGCGATTGCGCCCGAACATATCGAAATCGCCGTCGCCAATGGCGAAGGGCTGGCCGAACGTATCCGCAATGCCGGCGCGATCTTTCTCGGCGCGCACACTCCGGAGGCGATCGGCGATTACGTGGCGGGCTCCAATCACGTGCTGCCGACGGCGCGATCGGCGCGTTTCTCGTCGGGGCTGGGCGTTCTGGATTTCATGAAGCGCACCTCGATCCTCAAATGCGGCCCCGAGCAATTGCGTCGCCTCGCCGATGCGGCGATCACGCTTGGGACGGCGGAAGGGCTCGAGGCGCATGCGCGCTCGATCGCCATCCGGCTCAACCGCTGATGTCGCAGCGAAACCCCGGCAAAGAGGAGAGAACCGGCCGCCTCGCGGCGGTGACGATCGACGAGGCCTCGCTTGGCAGAACGAGCGATGACGCCGAGCATGAGCGCCGGGTCGCGATCTACGATCTCATCGAGGAGAACCAGTTCCGCCCGGCCGGCCACGCCGGCGGGCCCTATGCACTGCGGCTCGGCATCAGCGGCAATCGGCTCGTTTTCGATATCCGCCTGACCGACGACACGCCGGTGATCGCGCATATGCTGTCGCTCGCGCCGTTCCGCCGTATCGTCAAAGACTACTTCGTAGTCTGCGACAGTTATTACGCCGCGATTCGAACCGCGACACCGGATCGTATCGAGGCGCTTGATATGGGCCGCCGCGCCTTGCACGACGAAGGTTCGCAGCTCGTGATGGAACGGCTCAAGCGCAAGGTCGAAGTCGATTTCGAGACGGCACGCCGGTTGTTCACCTTGATCTCGGTCTTGCACTGGAAGGGCTGAGGGCGCGATGCCGCCATTAGCGCGCCCGCCGCTCGCGGTTTTGTTCGCTTGCGGCCTTAATTCGGTACGATCGCCGATCGCGGCCGCCTTGTTCCAGCAGATCTTCGGCCGCGCCGTCTATGTCGGCTCGGCCGGCGTGCGCAAGGGCGAACTCGACCCATTCGCGGTTGCGGTGATGGCGGAAATCGGGCTCGACATTTCGCGGCACAAGCCGCTGACGTTCGAGGAATTGGACGAATGGGAGGGGCTCAATTTCGACCTCATCGTCACGCTGGCGCCGGAAGCCCATCACCGCGCCTTGGAATTGACCCGCACCAGCGCCGTCGATGTCGAATACTGGCCGACCGCTGACCCGACCGCCATCGAAGGCAGCCGCGAACAGCGGCTCGACGCCTATCGGCAGGTGCGCGACCAGATTTTGGCGCAGATTCGCCGGCGTTTCGTTCCCCACGGCCCCGGCAATGAATGATCGGAGCCGCCATGCAGTTGTGGACAAGTCCATCATCCGCTAGGGTCCGCGCCAATTTTGGTGCGGAAGTCGCATAGAGCCGAGCCAAAGAGCGAGGCCAGGTGGCAACGAATTCGGGAAGCGAATGGCAAAGGAAGAACTCTTGGAATTTCCCGGTGTCGTGACGGAACTGCTCCCGAACGCCACCTTCAGGGTCAAGCTTGAGAACGAGCATGAAATCATCGCGCATACCGCGGGACGCATGCGCAAGAACCGCATCCGTGTGCTGGCCGGCGACAAGGTGCTCGTCGAAATGACGCCGTACGATCTGACCAAGGGCCGGATTACCTACCGGTTCAAATGATCGGCCGCCCGAAATTAGTCCTCGCCTCCGGTTCGCCGCGCCGGCTTTCGCTCATCAATCAGGTTGGCATTGAGCCCGATGCGTTGCGGCCTACGGATATCGACGAGACTCCCAAGCGAGGCGAACTGCCGCGCGCTTACGCCACGCGCCTGGCGCGCGAGAAAGCCGAAGCGGCGCTCGCCATGGTGCGCATAGATGAGGAGCTGAAGGGCTCCTACATCCTGGCCGCGGACACCGCGGTCGCTGTCGGCCGGCGTATTCTGCCGAAGGCCGAGTTGCTCGACGAGGCAGCGCAATGCCTGCGGCTCTTGTCCGGACGCAACCACCGGGTTCACACCGCGATTTGTCTGGTAACGCCAAAGGAGACTTTCCGCGCGCGTTACATCGAGACGCGCGTGCGCTTCAAAAGACTTTCGGAGGAAGACATCGAAGCCTATCTCGCTTCGGGCGAATGGCGCGGCAAGGCCGGCGGCTACGGCGCGCAAGGCATTGCCGGCGGGTTTTTGGTCAAGATCGTCGGCTCCTATTCCAACATTGTCGGCCTGCCGCTTTATGAGACTTTGGCGCTCTTGGGGGGCGAGGGCTATCCGATCCATTTCGGCTGGATCAATACCGTCTGACGCTGGCTCAAGATCGGCTGCGCCCCATATTCCGCTCATGGCCGGAGCCAAGACCCAAAGTGCAGCCCAAAACGCGGCGCAAGGCGCGTGCCCGATTTGCGGCAAGCCCCCCGACGTCTTGCTGCGGCCATTCTGCTCGAAGCGCTGCGCCGACGTCGATCTGCATCGCTGGCTCTCCGGCATCTATGTCGTGCCGGTGAGCGAGGACGAGGAGGAAGACGAGCGGCGGCAGGAGAACGACGAGGACAGCGACGGCGCGCCGCGCTAGGGCATGAGCCGGAAAAGCCTGCCCCTGACGCGATCGGGGTTGGGAACCGGTTTTTCGAAAAGATCATGCCCCGTCAAAAACCTAGAGCCGCAATCGATTCAATTTGAAGTGATCGCGCTCTAGAGCGGATAAATTCGCGTCAGCCCTATTCTGGACAGCGCGAAATCGAGCCTTTATAAAACGCCGCTCCAATAAGCCTTAGGCCCAGGTAGCTCAGTCGGTAGAGCACTGCACTGAAAATGCAGGTGTCGGTGGTTCAATTCCGCCCCTGGGCACCATTCGCCAAAATTAGATTTTGATTTTGCTTGGCTTATTCCAACAAAGTCCCACGCTAAGAAAACGGGATCGAACCCCGATACTACTGTCGCTGCGTGATGCATGTCCGCTTTCAACCGTGCACCGGACATAGCGCGCCAATTGTGTCGGCGCGCCAACCGGCCCAGTGCGGAAGGGTTTTATGGCGACGCGCTCGGCCTCGATGTGACGCGGCGCCGGACCGGAGCGACTTTCTTATCTTCGGGGGCTATCACCACCACCTGGCTGTCAATGTCTGGCACGGCGACGGCGCGGGCATTCGCAACGCCAAGCGGGCGGGCCTTAATTGGTTCGCGATGGAAATCAATGATCAGCCGACTATGGACGGCGTGCAAAAGGGTCTCGAGGCGGCCGGCATAACAATCGACGCAATTCCAGGCGGCTTTTCCGCGACGGAACCCTTGGGGCACCTGTATCCGTTTCACCGCTGCGCCTTAGATGCCACGTGCCGTTTGCGCGATGGATGGCGGGTGCCACTTAGGGACATTCAATTCGCGCCGATCAATGTCTGCTTTCGGGGGTAAAGCTGCAAATTCACACCGTCATGTCCGCTTATGACGGTGAGTTCAACTGGTCACTGCAACACCGCTCGTAGTCTATCGGCCGGGGTTTCGAATCCCAAGGTCTTCCGCGGGCGTTGATTGAGCCGTAAGGCAATCTTGTTCAGATACGCCTGAGAGAAACGCGCGAGGTCT
>Ga0187778_10000089_pt1 | contig 55590 bp, 55 predicted proteins | sample 1015_Q2_SP5_20_M_FD_132418 | JGI IMG/M metagenome (GOLD analysis project Ga0187778, IMG submission 132418) | Tropical peat soil microbial communities from peatlands in Department of Meta, Colombia - 1015_Q2_SP5_20_MG | ecosystem: Environmental > Terrestrial > Soil > Wetlands > Peat | place...
CCTCCGCGATCCGACATGTATTCCGCGCGGCTTGCCAGCGCGAGCTTGGGCGTCCACTGGTATCGGAGATAGGCGCAAGCGCCATCCACATGGGAAGGCGCCGCCGACCGACCAGGCGCTTGGTTTCTCCACAAGCGCTGCAGGAAATAATCGCCCTCGAGAGCAAATGTCAGCTTCGGCGTGGCCTGCCACGTCACATAGCTGTCGAAAATGTGCGTCCGGCCATCCGGCGCCGGAGTAATCGCCTGAAAGCTTAGCCCCGGCTGGACCGGTATCGGGCCGGTCGGCGGCACCACCGTCCGGTCCGGATGCTCCTGCCCCAGGTAGTAGTTCATCGTCCAGGTCACTGTGCTTTTCGGCTTGGCGGTGAATCCAAACAGCTCATCCTTGAAACCGTTGGTCGCTTCCACCTGATTGGTGCCGTTGACCACCCAGTAGTTGAGAGTCAACCGATCACTCACCGGATAGCTGGTTCGAACTCCCATGTGGTAGAAAGGCAGAAAGTCGAACCAGTAGGACCGCGAATAGTTCATCTGGTCTTTGGTGTAGTTGCCCTCGATTCCCAGCGAACTCCCCCACTTTCCAAAATCGACGCTCAAGCCTTTCCCGACGGGCACGATATACGTGCCGTAAGCCTGGAATATGTTGCGATAGATATCCGGCCTTGGCTCATTCGATGGATTTCCTTGCAGCGTGTCGGTGGCTTGGCCATACTGCAAGTCCAGTCGCGCACCCCAGGGGCGGCCTGCGGCCGCATCCGCTGGGTGATCGAGAACCACGTCGGCCTGATTCAAACTAAACTCGTTGCTTAAAACGTCGTAGGCACGCAAAACGTTCACGCGCCCGACCGGCTGGTTGAAGTTGTAAGCGTAATAGGTGTCCAAAGCGAGATTGATGGTCGTGTCGTGCAGAAAATCGAAAGTCTTTCGATCCTCGCTCTGCAAAAGATTTTGCTGCATTGCTGGAACTTTGGCTTCCGCAGGGCTCTCTGAAGCGGCTGTTGGAGCAGCGGTGGAAGGAGTTATCGCACGGCTGGAATTTGCCTGGAGCTGCTTGACCATCGCCTTCAGCTCGGAAACCTCAGCCTCCAACTTGCTGATGCGCTCCTGCATGGCTTCCTGGCTCGCGGTGGTCGAGCCCGGTTGGTCTGCTCGTGTGGCTGGCGCAGCGAGAGAGGTCGCACCCGCGCATAACACCATCGCAGCCACCCTCGCCCATCGGCTCGAGCTTCTCCAATGGCGCTTGCCTCGCCAATCGAACTGAAAATAGATCGAGGGAAGATCGCTTTGCCCAAATCCAGTTTTTCTAATTGCCTCTACCCGGTGATTCATGACCCCTCCTGGCCGCTGCGCGCGCCGCCGTGGCGAGGTCACGCAGGTTCGCTCAGAACTTCACGAGAATAGCAAGATCGATGCGATTTTCGATTTTCTTCAGATCCGGTGTCCACAATCCGATTGCACCGCAGCCGCTTGCCGGCGCAACGCTGCCGTCGAGGCACGCAAACGACGCGGGGCTCCCGTTGTTTCCGCCTGGAGGCGTAATTCCGCCCGGCCCGGTCCAATACGGCACGTTTGCGGCGCGATGATCGAACTCCCAGCGGAACGTGATGTACTGGCGGGGCATCCAGTCAAAAGTGCCGGAGGAATCCCACGCCTTGAATGGGTCGCCTGGATTTTCCGTGAAGTACGGAGTGCCCGTCGGCGCTGTCGCGCCATTGATGGGCGGCAGTAACACCAAATAGCGCCCCGGATTGTTGATTCTTCCGCCGCCCAGCGTGAGAGCGTATTTGTCGCGATTAAACCAGAGCCGGTTGTAGAACATAAAGCCAAGAAAATCCTGTTTTGGACCTTGCTTCGTGTTGGTGTAGCAACTCACGCCGCCGCCGTGTTCGCATCCGATATCCCCGGTGAGCGAGACCGCCATCTTGCTGATGTGGTTTTCTGGCCTGTCGTAGTACTTGATCTCGATGCTGTCGTCGGAGTGATAGCGGACGCGCCCCGGCACACCCAACGTCTCCTCGCCGAAAGCGTATTGATTGCCGAGCACGGAGAGCCATCCATTCGGACGGTACAGAATCTGCATTCCAAACCCCGGCCGATTGTTGAATCGACCATACGATTGCCAGCCATTCGTGAACCACGGCTCGATCTTTAAGTGTTCGGTCGGGAAAATCTGCACGCGCACGCCGTTGAAGAACCACGGGGTGTTCGAGGAAACGTAGGACGGCTGATACGCCCAGTTGTCAAAGTTGTAGTAGCTGAAAAGCCCGATGTAGGACATGAAGATTCCAGCGTCGACGTTGATTCCGTGTAGCACATCAAAGTGGTAGCCGCCGTAAGCTTCGGAAATATAACGGTAGGCGGTGTCGAGATCCCATTGGCCACGCGCGGGGCTGGCGTCATTGCGCGGCGTCGTCTCAGAATACATGCCGAACTGCGTCATCAGGCGCGCGCGCACGTTGTCGAAATGAAAATCGCCTCCAACGCCGAGCTGTGTCACTTGAACTTCGTTCGAGCGGAACACCTCGCTCGAACCGCCGATCGAATCGTCCTTCGGATGGTTGAAGTCGTAGATGTAATCGACGTCCGCGCGGATTTCCGGTGTGAAGAATTTTGTATCCATCGCCAAATCCTTGGTTCGCGCATTGCCGTTCAGCCAGGTGAAATCCGCAAACGCAAACGGCTCCGCTTTGGCCGGCTTGCCAGGAGCGGGCTGATCTTGTTGTGTGGCGAGCGCCGCGAGCGGATGTCCCGTTGCAACATTGGCCGAGGCTTCTGTCGAGGCGGGCTGTGTTGTCACCGCGGAAGTTGCAGCAACCGTTGCCGGGGAAGGCAAAGCAGCATTCGTTGCGACGGTTGTGGATGGAACTGCGCTTGGAGTCGCGGGCTGCGCTGCATTTGCTTCCCCAGTCGCCCCCGTTCCCGAATTGCTCTTGGCTTCCAGCTCGGCTACGCGCTTCTCGAGTTGCTCGACGCGATCGAGCAGCCAGCGCTCTCGTTCGGTTAGCGGAGCCGGTGCCTCAATCTTGTTGTTTGCCGGTTTTGTTGTCGCCGTCTTCCCGGCGTCGGCCGGCGAACCGCTGCTGGCCTTATCATCCGCGAGAATGCAACCGGGCGCTGCGCTGCAAACAAACAATGCCATCACAGCAAACGAAATGAGTTTTGATTTCAGTGCATGTGCGCGCATATTTTTCTCCTAAGCATTTGCTGGCAGCGGCAAATCGTTCGAAACCCGAATTTTGCACCTTAGAAAAGTTTGTCGGTGACGACGGTGACGTTGCCGGTCCGGCTGGTCACCCACACGCCGTTTCCGTTGTTGGCAGGGTTGCATTTCGTTACGATCGAGCGCACTAACATCGCTAGTGCGACGAACGCGAAATTCCCAAACTGTATCAGAGCGAGCATCGGAACTCCCCTCGAAAAACCGTGGCAACGGATTTGTGGGGTGAATTCGGCGTTCCTGGCAGGCGTGGAACGCCTTCTTCGTTGCCTCGGAATGCTAGCTCGCGCGGCGTAAGGAAATCATAAATGCCTTATAAGGTTGTAGTTAGCCGATTCTCTCCTACAGCGACGGGGCTTCAGGACCCATGTCTTCGCTTCCTTCGGTTTCACCGCTGTGGGGTCGAAGGCTTGCTTTTCGGGAGCTTCGTAAGGCCTGCGCTCTAGCGCGGTGCCGGCCCGCGCAGCGAAATCTCCAAAGCCGCTTGGCGCATTTCCTCGTGTATGAGGCCATTCGTGGCAAGAATCACCGGGCCACCGAGTTGATACGGTCTGCCCTCGAAATCGCTGACCTTGCCTCCCGCTTCTTCGATGAGCAGAACTCCCGCGGCCGTGTCCCACTTGTTCAGACCGAATTCCCAAAACCCATCGAACCGGCCAAGCGCCACGCAGGCGAGATCGAGCGCGGCGGAGCCGTCACGCCGCACACCATGCGAGCGCTGCGTGAACTCGCCGTAATACTGAAGATTCGGACTGAGCTTGCGATTCCTTACGGGAAAGCCAGTACAGAGAAGACTTGTGGAGAGCGTCGCGTTCTTCGATACGGAGATTTTCTTGCCGTTAAACGTGGCGCCTTCGCCGCGCGCGGCTGCGAAGAGCTCATTGTAGAAAGGATTGAAAACCACGGCGGCAAGCAGCGAATCGCGCTGCGCGAGCGCAATGGAAACGCTGAAGCACGGGTACCCATGTGCAAAATTCGTTGTGCCATCCAGGGGATCGACGTGCCAGCGAAATTCCGAAGCCGTGTCCTGCCCGGTCCCCTCTTCCGCGGCGATGGCGTGTCCGGGGAAATCGCGGTTTAGCCGCGAAACAATAAATTGCTCCGAGCGCCTGTCCGCCTGCGTGACAAGGTCGACTTCGTCACCTTTGTACCGAATGTCCAGCGGCCGGGTGAACTCCTCCATGAGGATCTTTCCCGCTTCTCGCGCAACCTCTACTGCCGCTTCCAAGTAGTCTTTGGTCATCGCAAATTTGTCCAGCAAAAGCGTACCAGAGGCACCGGGAAGCGGTCGACCGTCGCCGGTAGCAAAGGGTTCAGTCTGTGCTTGTTGCTCAATCACTACTTTCAATGTTTGCGGATGGTGAGGTTTTGGTGGTCGAGGAGGGTGAGAATTTGACGGAGCTCTGTTTGTCACGAGAAGTTGAATTGTCCTACTGGTTCAAGGAGGCCATCGTTCGGGAGCGCCAGCGTCTCAGAACGCTCCACACAGGTAAAAATGCTGCATAACACGTGATCTTCAGGAATTCGTAGAAAACTCCTTGCTGACCAGTCCGAGGCTCCTCCGGATCGCTTTCGCTTGGCGCCGAACTCTCGTTTGGGACTTCCAAGAAGTAGGTCTTCAATTTTGAAGAAAGCAAGCTGCGGCAGCAAAGGCGCACGCGAAAAAGGTGCTGGCCGCTGCTGACCAGCGCTAAGGAAGAGATCTCGGGATGCAGAGCGATCCAATCCGCAAGCGCGTCTATTTCGCTGAGCGTTCCCAGTCTGCGCCTCGGGATGCGCTTGACCTCGAACTGCCCGTTTCGAAAGAAAACAAAGAAATGCCTTTCGGGAGAAGGGATGCCCCTGGCGATCGCGACAAGATCCGGAGCGCCCGGCAACCCGAGTTGCGAGAAGCGACGAATCTCGAACCTTCCCACGCTGAACAATACCTGCGGCGCGCAGCCTTTTTGAAAAAGGGCTAACGCGTATTCCTTGCGGCTTTGCAAGCTCGCCAAAACGAAGATGAGGTCGACCTTAGCGATAGCATCTTCGCGGTCGAGCCAGGATTGCAGCCAATTCCGCATTAGAGAGAAGCACATATCAGGGTTTGGGGCGCCCGCCGTCGCGGAGATATCTGACCAGCGAAAGAAGGCCTGAGAAGCGAAAAGTTGGATCGACGTAGCGCTCAAGAACGTGGAAGGCGAAGTAGTAGAAGCGGCAAAAGGACCACACGGCGAGCAAGAGCAAGGCGGCGACGCGAAGAGTCGGCCGCTCGAACAACAACAGGCCCCCGGAAAGCAAACCCAGCGAAAGGAAAAGTAGACCTTTGGCTTTAATCCAGGCGGGATTGGTCAGTTCCTTCACGTTTACGAGAAATTTACAAACGCAACGAAGCGTGAGCGTTCCACGGTATTCACCGTCAATGATACTATCCGAAGACCTCGCGGCTGAGCGCTTCGGCGTGTAAAAGTTTGCCTTGCTGATCGTCGAGGTCTGAGGCCACAAACAAAGCGAGCTCTGGACACACGAGAAATGCATTTCAAGCTGGGGAAACGGATTGGAGCGAGCGATTGTGCCTTCATGGCCGCGCGGTTAATTGCGGTGGTTTTAGTGTTGCTGGTTTGGTGTGCCTGCGGCAAAGCGCAAACTGCGGAAACCCTCTCGCAAGTGAAAAAAGTTTACGTGGAAACGTTCGGCCAGGAAAACGGCGCAAGCGCGCTGCGACAGAAGACGATCGACCGGCTGCGCGAAAAAGGGAGATTGGAAATTGTGGGCGCCGCGAAAGAAGCCGACGCGGTTATCCGGGGAACTGGAAGCATCTGGCTGACGGGATATGTTTCCACCGACCCGCGCTCGCCAACCAACGCGCGACAGCCGATTTACCACGGTTATCTTTCGGTGGAGATAGCGGGCAAAAATGGCGAGCCGTTATGGTCCTACCTAGTGACGCCGAGCAAATTCCGCGCAGGAGACATCGCCAAAGACCTGGCCGATCATCTAGTGACAAAGTTGTTTAGCGCACTGACAGAAAAGAATGGAGCAACATCCATTTCCCCGGGGGCCAGAACAAGCACGGAAGTGACGCTGAACGCCGCGGGAGCAACGTTCCCCGCGCCGCTGTATCAAAGATGGTTCGAGCTATTCGAGGAGCGAAACGCCAAGGTCCATGTGAAGTACAGAGCCATCGGTTCGGGGAGCGGTTTGCAACTATTAATGGATGGCAAGCTGGACTTCGCCGCCTCGGACATGCCGTTGAGCGATGCAAAAATGGCCGGGTCAAAGAAAGCCTTTTTGCATTTTGCTTCGGTGGTAGGCGCGGTAGTGCCTGCTTACAACCTGAAGGGCCTGGACCGCAGCTTGAACTTCACGCCGGAAGTGCTTGCGGGAATTTACTTGGGAAAGATTCGGAAGTGGAATGACCGGGCGATTCGCGACCTCAATCGCAGCGCGGCTCTGCCCGACGCAGAAATCGTGGTGGTACACCGCTCGGACGGGAGCGGCACGACGTTTGTGTGGACCGACTATCTTTCGAAGTTGAGCGCAGAGTGGCAGGCTTCGTTGGGGAGCGGAACCGAGGTCCAATGGCCAGTAGGAACGGGCGCGGAAGGAAATGAGGGAGTGGCGGAGGCCGTGCGGCAGACGGCGAATTCCATTGGATACATGGAATTGGTTTATGCACTGCGGCACCAATTGAGTTTCGGCGCGGTGCGAAACGCCGCGGGGCAATTCCTGCAGGCGGATCTTCCGAGTGTCACGACGGCAGCGGCAGAGGCTGCGGGCGCAATGAGCACGGACTCGCGCGTTTCGATCACCAATGCGGCGGGCAAAGGCGCGTACCCGATTGCGTCCTTTACGTGGTGGCTCTTGCCGGAAGATCTAGGTGGAGCAGACAAACGCGCGGCGGTTCACGAACTGATTGAGTGGATGCTCTCTTCCGGGCAGAAGGAGTGCTCAGCGCTTGGGTACGCGCCACTGCCTAAGGAAGTGGTGGAGCGCGAGCTGCAGTTACTGAACAAAGCCAGGTAGAAGCTCTGTGTTTAGGCCCCCAGAATGCAAAGCCGAACCTCCCTCGGCGGCCGATGCAGTCATAGAGGCAGAGACGTTTCCGCGCGACTAGCTTTGAATTTCACGATGCCGCGTGGAATGCCGAGGCGAGCCGGAGCTGGCGAAGCATGGAGCGCTTCTTTTCCTGATGGGCCTGCATACGTTTGAGGATGTCGGCAAGAACGCGGACGGTGGCGACGGCGTAAGGCCCTTTATTCAGCATCACGCATTCGGCGCGCTCACCCATGGCGGCGTCCGTAATTTCCGAGCGCGAAGGCATTCCCTTTTTGGCTAGAGATTCGAGCACCTGCGTGGCCCAAATGACGGGGACGTGCGCGGCTTCACAAAACCACAGGATTTCTTCTTGGACTTCGGCAAGGCGCTGATAACCGCACTCGACGGCAAGGTCGCCGCGGGCAATCATGATGCCGAACGAGCGCGCTCGCATGGCGGTGAGAATGAGCTTGGGAAGATTGTCAAAAGCCTTGCGGGTTTCAATCTTGAGAATCAAGCCGAGGCGCTGGCCGCCAAGCGAAGTCAGGTGGTCGAGGAGTTGGCGCACGTCGGAATCGCTGCGGACGAAGGAATAACCAACCAAGTCGGCGTGCTGAACAATAAATTTCAGCGCTTCGAAATCGTCGGCTGTGAGCGGCGGAATGTCGATGCGCGTTTCGGGGAGATTGATGCCTTTTTCCGCAGCGAGCTTTTCGCCCTCGGGACGCGCCTGCGTGATTTCGACGGAGACCGAAGCAGCGTCCACGGCACGGATGATGCCGCCAATTTTCCCGTCGTCAAACCAGACCGGTTCGCCGGGCTTGGCGTTTTCGAGGATCTGTGGAATGGAGACACCGATCTGCGCAGGAGCCAAAAGCTGGCCATTCTTATCGTAGACGGATGGCCGGCCGAGTTCGGCGGAGCGCGTGAGAATGAGACTGTCGCCTTCCTTGAGAAGCAGGGTTTGCGGAAGATGAGGCAGCTTGCCGAGGCGCGCTGCGTCTTTTTTTTGCGCGACCAACTTGCCTGATTTCGAAAGGCTAAGCCGGGTGAGTTCGAGGCCAGGAACGAAGTAGATGGTTTGGCGTGCTTCCGCCCAGCAACTACGGCCACGAAGGTGAGAAATGCGCAAAGTGCGCTGAGCTTTGCGCGCATCGTGCAGGCGCAGTTTGTCACCGACACGAAGATTTTTTAGAAAAGAGGCGGAGAGCGGAAGGCGAGCGGTGGCGGGGCCTGGCGCGGGCTCGGGAGCGTCTTCGGGTGTAAGCCAGACTCGAGCAGGGACGGCGACGCGGCCGTACACATCGCGCCGGGGACGGCATTTGATGACCGAAGGGCCCGGCTCGATGGGGCCGGTGCGGAGCTTTGGTCCCGCGACGTCCATAAGGATGCGGCAATTGCGGCCTGTTTCTTCACGTGCCTTTTGGAGATTGCAAATCATGCCGAGCCAGGCTTCCGGATTGTCGTGAGCGCAGTTGATGCGCATGCAGTCCATGCCGTTGCGTACGAGGTCGCGAACCAAGTCGTAGTCGGTAGCGGCTTCGGAGGCCATCGTGACCATGATGCGGACTTTTCTTCCCGCCGGTGGTGGACCGAGCAAGGCGTCCGTGTTGCCTTCGAGGAGTTGCGCGCCTTCGCCGATTTCGACAGCAGGCTCAGCGGGAGAAGGCAGCGCGTTTTCGGATCCGAGCAGGACATTCAGCACGCGATGAACAGTTTGGACGGCATTGAGGACGTGACTTTCAGTACGGCCAAGCGAAGAAAGCCCGAGGAGGGCAAGATCGGCCTGAAGCTTGCGGACGTCGTGCCGGCGGAGAGCCAGGTAATGGGCGAGATTTCTGGCACTGCGGCAATGCGCTTCGTGGAGGCCCAGGGGGCGCTTGAGGAGGGAACCCTCCAACTCGAGCATGTCCGAGCAAAGAGAAGCGAGCTCGTCGGAGAGCTGTTGAAGCAGAGATTTATCCAGGTTTCTCATGGGGGTAAACCAATCCAGAATACGAGAGCGGGAGCGACGGCAAGCGGGACCTAGCTACAGTGTAAAGCAGCTCGGAGAAAGTGGCGAAAACCGGAAAGCAGTGGGAAAAGGTCACGCGCAATATAGTGCGCCGAAGGAATGTGAGGCGCTGTGACACCGGTCACAGAGGCAGTGGAGTAAAATCGGTCCTCAGAGAGCCAAAGAGGAGACCTATCGTGATCACCGCATCGGAACTCAAGCCGGGAATGGCAGTACGGCTGGAAGGGCAAATTTACAAAGTGATCGGGGCCGACTTTAAGGCTGGCGCAGGCCAATTAGGCGGTGTGGTGAAAACGAAGTTAAGAAATATGACATCGGGTCACATCTTGGAGCCACATATTCGCCCTGCGGACCGCATAGAAGATTTGGATTTGGAGCGTCGCACGATGGAATTTCTTTTTCGCGACGACGATAATTGCACGTTCATGAATCTGGAAACGTTTGAGCAGGTGGAAGTGCCACGCGCGAATTTGGGGCAGGCGGAAAGGTTTTTACGGGAGGGGATGAAGGTCCCGGTGGAGTTTTTTGAAGGGAACGCGATTAGCATGGATTTTCCGCCGGTGGTGGAAGCCCGCGTGGCGGATACGGCTCCGGCTGTGCACTCCCAGCAAGACAATACCTGGAAAGAAGCTACGCTGGACACGGGTGTGCGAATCCAAGTGCCCCTCTTTGTGGAGCCCGGCGAAATTGTGCGGGTAGAAGTGGAAACGGGAAGATATTTGGAACGCGTACGGTTGGAGAGAAAACGAGGAGCGTGATATGCCTGTTGCGCGGTGGCTTGGCAACCGCGCAACCTAAAAGCGCATGCGGGAACGGGCAGCTACCTCTGACCAGTTTCGTTTCTTTGCAAGCTCCTCGAGTGTGGGGTAAGAGTGGGCGTCAACGAAAGTCTGCTCAGCAGGCTGTGAGCCATTTTTCAAGCCTTGCACCAACATTTCCATTGCAGTGTCCAGCGTCACAGAAGTTACAACGGCAGCGCGCAGCACACCTTGATCTACCAAGGGCTTGATTTGGCTCGGAATCCCCACTCCAGTGCAGGGTACAGCTAGCCATTTCGAACGATCAGGTTCGGCCGTATTTGTCTGGAAGGCTTTTCTTGCGCCGAGAATGAAATCTGCATTCTGCGACATGATCAATTGGGTGTCCTGGGGCCGCACCGTAGACAAACTCAGCCAGGAACAGGCGGCTTTGTAAGCGCTGTCCGCGGTCCAATGGATCCTCAAGCACTTCAGTTCGACATTGGCCGGTTTGGTGCTTTCCAGGCCTTCCGTCCGTTTCGATGCGAGATAGTTCGCCGCCGGACCGCGCAGATAAAGCACGGATCCACCTTGCGGCAGCATTGAGGAAATTTGGCGCGCTTGTATGCGCCCAACTTCCATGTGATCTTGCGAGATCATGAAGACGGGCACTTTTGCCTTCTTGCGAAGCGCGGATATGTATTCCACTTGCGCGTTGCTGACGACCCAGCCGATGCCTGCCGCCACCGCAGCTTCGGCAACGCGAGGCAAACCGGTGCCGCTGACGGGTTCGAGAAGGATGCCGTCAGGGCGCTCTGGCGGACGCTTATGCACTAGGTCCAGCAATTGCTGACTTTGAAGAACAGGGTCGTTTTCTGCGTCCAAGACCTGGAGTTCGACGCCAAGCCTATTGGCCGCTGCTTTGGCCGCGGATTCTTGCTCCCGCAGGTAGATGTTGTCGCCAGGGAGCGATACCACGATCTTTCGTTTGTTCACGACGGTTCCCAAGCTTCGGAATAAAATCGGATCGCGATTAGGTCCTATTGTGCGCGGCTTTGGCTGGTTCCGCTCGCCGTTGAGGGCCAATGACTCTTTGCGGTTAATATGCGATTGGAGTCCGGTGGCAAGCAAAGGGATGATTCCGTAGCAGCCGGAGGAGACCACGGATGATGAACATTGAAGCCTGCCGGGAGTTTTACGCTCGGGAAGTTAAGTTTTCCGCGAACTTGACGACGCCGGGGCTGGTGGAGGCTTTTGCAAAGGTGCCGCGCGAGAAATTCCTGGGGCCTGGCCCGTGGCAAATTGGGTCTGCCGAGGCGAGAGCGATGTCGGCGGCGGGAATGGCGCAACTGTCCTACGTGACGGTGGAGGATGCGCGGGATTTGTACCACAACGTAGTAGTTTCACTGGATCGCGCCAAGGACATCAACAATGGCCAACCGAGCGCACTGGGCCGGTGGATCGATGCAATGGCGCTGAAGCCCGGAGATCGCGCATTTCACCTGGGATGCGGCGTTGGGTATTACACGGCCATTATGGCGGAAGTAGTGGGGCCGGGCGGGAGCGTGCTCGGGTTGGAGCTAGAGCCCGAACTAGCGGCCCGAGCAACGAAGAATCTGGCGGCCCATGTTAACGCGACCGTTCAGGCTGGGGACGGTTCGGAGTTTGATCCGGGGCCGTGCGACGCAATACTGGTGAATTGCGGTGTGACGCATCCGCAGACGGTTTGGCTTGACCGGCTGCAAGAGGGAGGGCGGCTGGTGGTGCCTTTCACAATGGCGATGAACGCAACCGTAGGACAAGGGGTGATGACGAAAATCGTGCGGAGGAACGGAAAATACTCCGCCGAACTGGTCACGCCGCTTGCGATTTTTTCGGGCGGAGCTTTGCGTGACCCTGTCTTGGAGCCACAAATGTTGAAAGGCCTGACGACAGGCGGATTATTGAAACTGAAGTCAGTGCGGCGAGATGCGCATGAGGCAGGAGCAACGTGCGTGGTGCATTGCCAGGATGTTTGCCTGAGCCTTGCTGAGCCTGCCTGAAGAGCATCGATTCATTCCTAACAAAATCCTTACGAAGCTTTTGTGACTTTTTGGCGCCTTAGTGTGTACGTTTAACTTGCCGGCACGAGTGGGCTTCCATCCCTCCCGCGCGAGGAGGCAAAAATGTCGCTTACGGTATTCATGGCCATTTGCATCCTGGGATGCGATTTCATGTTGTACGTCTTGTTTCAATGGTTGTACGGCGAAAAGCACAGGAAACATGTCCGCAAATCGCGCGGGAATAACCAACTCGTGAGAATGCAAGGAAGACGGCCTTACGTCATCAAGACAGAAAAACTCGAAGCGGAAGCGGAAGAAAGAGTCAAGCCGAGCTTCACTGGAAACCAGCAAACGCTGCATATTCCGGCTGCCTGAGTTCCATTCGAAGCAGGCCGAAAAACCTCACCTCGATTCTGCCTGCTTCCGACCTGCCTGTCGTAATTCAAATTACATAAGAACTCAGTGAGAAGTGCGGGCGAAATATCCGGTCTTCGCGCGAATAATCACGCCGGACAGCTTTGGCCGAATCACTAATTTGCGAAAAGTATCGTCCCGCACGGGATTGCTGGGGTAGTAGGCTAGCTCGTAGGTTGTGCGCAGCTCTTCGGCAATTTGGCGGAAGTACGTGCGCGGGTCGGTGGCTTCCGCGTCGATATTGGCGCCGCCGGTTTCTTTGGCGATGCGATCCATCACGCGGATGCCGTACTTGTTGCGAGCGGTCAACTGGCCATGCTCTTTTTGTGTGTAACGGATCGTGAAGACTAGCACGTTTTCGGCTTGCGCCGTTTCAATCGTGGTCATCATATCGTGGGAACTGGAGTTGTCCTCCCCGTCGCTGAAAATCAGCAGCGCCCGCCGGCCGTTTTCGCTAGCGAGCTTTTCCGTCACGGAATAGTAGATGGAATCGTAAAATGCGGTCCCCAGATCGCGGTCTTCCTTTGGGCCGATTTCCGGGAAGCGGTCGGATTTCTTCTCGTACTCCTTCAAGTGTTCGAACATCAGCGTGCCCGATTGCGTGTAGTCGTTTACAAGCCGCAAGTGGTTTCCGAAGCAAAGCAGGAAGACACGGTCCTTGGGTCCGAGCACGTCACTGAGAAAAACCTCTACATCCTTTTCGTGCTTTTTCGAGAAGTGTTCCTGGCTCCCGCTAGCGTCCACGATTAGTCCCAGGGTTAGTGGGAGATCGGTGCTTCGCGCAAAAAAGGCGATTTTCTGCGGAACAGCATCTTCGAAGACCTCAATGTCGTCTTTGCTGAGATTGTCTACCAACGCGCCGCGAGCGTCCCGCGCAGTCAAACTTACATTAACGAGATTCACGTCAACATGAATTGGTTGCTGAGCCCGGATGGCGTGGCCCGAAAAGAACAAAGAAAGAGCAGCAGCTAGCGGCACGAACCAGCGCATGAGGCGCACCCCTACCGTCAAAAATGAAACGCGGGGCGCCCCACTTTTGTTCCCGAAGAGGTTGATAGGTTACCGAGTTTTGCAGGAACACGGGATCTGGCAATCAAGGATCATTTCGCTGTCAGTTCGCGGGCCTTGATGTCGATAGAGATTTTGGGCGGATGAAGCAACGTATTGTGGATCATGCAATCATGAACGGATTCTTCGAGTCCCTCGAGGTCCTCAGGGCGAAGGTCGCAAGGGGCCTCCACAGCGATGCGAAAATCATCCAGCCGCGCGGGGTCTTTGGCCTTTTCTGCTGTCACGCGCACGAGGGTGCCCTCAGTCGCCAGTTTCTTTCTCTTCAGATATTGCGCAGCGTAAAAACCGGCGCACGAGCCAAGCGCAGCGAGGAAAATCTCGGGCGGAGTCATGCCTTCATCGAAGCCGCCGTTTTCGGATGGTTGGTCGCTGACGATGGTGTGCTGACGGGCTCTGATCTCAAACTGAACAGCACCGAGATGTTCCACTTGAATTTCCATGTTTTCCTCCACCGCCAACAAAGCATGGCGTCAAGCGACACAAACCCCTTATTGAATGGTGAGTTAAGCGGACACTTCGACGCAGTGACTTGAATCACAGTCCAAAGTGGCCTATCGAAACGAGCGAGTCGAGCCGAAATCGGCAGCTCATTGCGGAGCAGTAAGGTAGGTCTTACGGTGGCGGACCTGGTAGTCGCCAGTGGTGACTTTGACTTCGATGGAGCGGTAAGTGTTAGCGGGACCGCGGGGATTGGGGTAGTAGGCCAACCGATATTGAGTGCGAAGTTCGCGGTCGATGCGATCATAGATGGTGGTGAGATCCTGCGCCGTATCGGGATAAAACATGGCCCCGCCCATGGTGTCGGTCATGGTTGCCAGAGCATGTTCCCCCGCGGTGTTGCGACCGCTTTCGTTTTTCACCGGGCGGATGACGATAGTGTAAAGAAGCGTGTTGGTGCGCACGGCTTCTCTGCGCGCGGAGTCAAAATCGGAGCTGCTGGTGGTTTCCCCCGCGTCGGTGACGAGAACGATGACGCGGCGATGATCTTCGCCACGCCGAGCGAGCGCCCGGGAGCCGAGCAGAACCGCATCGTAGATGGACGTTCCCTCGCCGTCAGGGATCTTGCGCACAGCATCCTGAAGGGCGGCAACGTTGTCGGAAAACTGGGCCCGCAGGGTAATGTCCTGGTCGATCGAGAAGACAGCAAGGCGGTCGCCGGGCCGGATGACTTGGCGGATGAAGTGCGCAGCAGCTTCACGTTCAAAGCCGATTTCTTTGTGCGCGCTGGCGCTCGCGTCGATCATCAGCGCGAGGTCGAGCGGCTGTGAGGTTTCCGGCTCGAAGATATCGATTTTCTGCTCGTTCCCTTCATCAAAAAGCTGGAAAGCCTCGCGAGGAAGGTCGGGAGCGGGTCGATTGTGATCGTCGAGCACGCTGACCAGGACGGTGACGAGATTCACGTTGACACGTATGCGATCTCTCTGCGTGGCCGTGCTCTGGGGTTCTTCTTTTGCGTCGGGCGGAGTCGGCTGGACAATTTTGCCAGGCTCGCCTACGGGAGAGCTATTGGCCGCAGAAGTAGCAGAGCCCGAATTCGCACTGGCCGTCGAATTCGGCTTGGGCTTGTTCTTCTGCGCCCAGGGGGGGCGATTCGGGTCATCCTGCGACAAGGCCATGCCGCTCGAAAGGAGCGCGACAATGGCCATACTCAAAACCGCCTGGAAGCGAAGGGATGTCATCACCGTTTGATAATTAAGATGCAGGTTTGGCGCGCGGTGTCGCCACAGGCGCGGGGGGAAGCTCCCCATCAGCCCAAACCGCGCCATCTTCAAAATACTCTTTTTTCCAGATCGGCACGGTGCGTTTTAGGGTGTCGATGGCGTATCGGCAAGCATCGAAGGCAGCCGCGCGGTGAGGGGCGCTGACGGCAATGAACACGCTCGTTTCTCCAATTTCGAGGCGGCCGAGACGGTGGACGATTGCGACGCGGTGGATGGGATATTTTTCATGGAGTTGCTGGCCAATTTCGCGCATCTTGGCGAGCGCCATCGGTTCGTAGGCTTCGTAATCGAGGTAGAGAGTGGCTCGATTGTGAGATTGATTGCGGACAAAGCCGTCGAAGGTAACGATGGCACCGTCTGCCGACCCGCGCACATGCTGGACCAGGGCGGCTGGCTCAATGGGTTTGCTGACCAACTGGAAAAGGTCGTCGTCGAGAGGCGCGGGCATCGCGGGACCTTAGCCCCCGCTCACGGGCGGTAGGAAGGCGATTTCGTCGCCGGAATGAAGAAGCGTGTCCCAGGCTGCAAACTCTTGATTGAGGGAAGCAACTAGCGAAGAGCGGTACTTGGCAAGTTCGGGCAAACGCGAAACGTGGAGAGCAAAGAGTTGCTCGACAGTTGAGGCCTCAGGGACATCGAGCGATTCTTCGGCACGGCCGACGACGTCTTTTAGCCGGCCAAAAAAGAGAACCTTCACGCGAATGGACTGAGCGACGATAGCCACAACCGAATTGTAACGCGAGGGGGCGGGATGCAGCCAGCCGCAGCGGTGACTGGTGACTCGTGAGTGGTGACTGGTAAAGAAGTGGCTCCTGTTTGAGGCTGGGCTTGAGTGAGCCGGCTCATTTTGTTGAAGCCGGCACATTTTGAGTTTTTGGCAAAAGCAAACAATTCGGAAGATTCGATGGCTTGACCGTGGTGCTGCGGTTGCGTAGGGTGCAGGTAAAGGTCGCCGGAACATTGCAGCGCGGAGTCCGGCGGAGGATGGGATGAAAATTTTGGTGACAGGATCGACCGGGCTCGTGGGCTCGGCGCTCGTAAGTACGCTGTCGCGCGAAGGGCACACTATGTGCCGGCTCCTGCGGCCACAAAGCAAGCCCGCTGCCGGGAGCAAAGATGGTTTTGATGTGGCGTGGAATCCGGCGACGGGAGAATTGGGCGGAGCGGGTGTCGGCGCCGACTCCGTGGTGAATCTCGCTGGAGCGTCGATTGCGGATGGTAGATGGAATGAGGAGCGAAAGAAGCTGCTCCACACTAGCCGAATTGACACGACACGTGCGTTAGTCAATGCGCTGGCGAAAATGAGCGCGCGGCCAAGAGTGCTCGTGTCCGCCTCGGCGATTGGAATTTACGGAAGCCGAGGAGACGAAGTGTTGACTGAGGAAAGTGCTCCGGGAATGGATTTTCTTTCCGGCTTGGCGCGAGAATGGGAAGCCGAGGCGATGAAAGCGGATGCTCTGGGGATTCGCGTAGTGCTGGCGCGATTCGGGATTATTTTGTCGCGGGACGGCGGTGCGCTTCCCAAGATGATGTTGCCCTTCAAATTTGGCGCAGGGGGAAAGCTGGGTTCGGGAAAACAATGGATGTCGTGGGTGACGATCGAAGATGTGGTGGGAATTCTGAGATTCGCGCTGGAGAATTCCGCTGTCCGCGGAGCCGTCAACGTAGTCGCGCCCGGTGCCGTGCAAAACGCGGAGTTCACGAAAGTTCTGGCAAAGGTGATGCGCCGTCCCGCGATCTTCCCTGCTCCAGCGTTTGCGCTGCGGTTGGCGCTGGGCGAAATGGCAGACGCGCTGCTGTTATCCAGCCAGCGCGTCATACCGAAAAAGCTGCAGCAGCTTGGATATTCCTTTCTGCATTCAGAACTGCCGGCCGCGCTGAACGCGGTGTTGGCGTAAGTCGAGTGAAATTCTCTGTCACTTCTGGACGTTAATCGTCACCGAAACACGCAGTGTGTGGCCGTTGAGGGGATCGGTGGACACTACGGCCTCCGTCGTCTGCCCATCTTTGAGAAGCAAGTTTTCATTTGTCCTGAATTGGCGGACCAGCGGCTGTCCATTCGGTTCGGTTACGAGTCTTTCCCCTTCAGGGGATTTGTTGGGATAAAGCGCCGAGCGGTCGAAGGTCAAGCTGACCGCGTAGCGACCCTCGTCTCCGATTCTGATGCGGCAATCGATGTTTGATCCGACATCCATATAAATGGTTTTAGAGTCTTTGTCATTGACCTCGATGGGAATCCGAACACCCGTTCGCACACTGGTGCCGTCGAGGCCTCTTTCATTGGCGATTACCCCAAAGGTATACGGCATGCTGGAAAGCTTCTTGTCGCCGTCATATTCGGAAAAGACCAGTTGCACCTTGATGGGTATCTCTGGCTTTGCCCGCTCCTCGGTTTTTGGCTTTTCCTGCCCTTTGTCCTGCGCCACCAAAGGCTGTGCGCTCAAACTCAGCGCGCCAAGCAAACAGAAGTAAGTCAACTTTTTCATCTAGTTCCTCCGAAGAATTTAGAAACATCTTGTTTCGGCGGCGTCCACGCAAGTCATTGCGAGTTCCCTTCCGCTAAAGGCTTGACGTCAAGCGGCGTGATTTGGATCGGCGTAACTTCAAGGAGCGCTACCACGGTTTGGTCTGTGTCACCCGCCACGAGCGGCCCGCGCTTTCGAGAACTCCACTCCTGTGCGTAACTGGCCAACAGGAGTTCCTGGTCCCGGGGCACAAGAACTTGTGGCGTTGAGTCGTGGGTATTAGCGGCCTGGCGAGGCGCCATATTCGTGGCTACCGACACGGGCGGTGGCGTGCTTGGACTTGGCCGCAGAGATGGCCCCGCGGAATCTAGAATTCTCGGCGATACAATTGCCGACGGATCCAAGGAATTGCCGGCGACGGAATCGTTCGGGTTTGGCACTCTATTGCTCTGGCGCAAAACGATTGCTGTGAAGAGAATCACAACGCAAACCGCGGCGCCCGCCAAAACCGGCCAAGTCACTACCCAACGGGGCTGCGTGACGACAGCCTCATCGAGACTTGCCCGCACACGCGGCAGAAGCGAAGCAGGAACCTCTGCGTTTGCGGCGGCGCGAACGCCGGAATCGATGGCGCCAAACAGAGATTGTTCCTGAGCAAACTCGGCGCGGCAGGAGGGGCACGCGTCCAAGTGCGCGCGCAGTTCGCCTTGTGGTGCAACGCCGCTGGCGGCGGCTTCGATCAGCGCATCTTCAAAGTGTTCGCATGGCATCGCAACTTCTCCGCTAACTTTTTCCGAGCAATGAAAATCCGCGACTTCACCGTTCCGATCGGGACCCCGACCATTGCAGCGATTTCGTCAATCGTGTAGCCCTCCAAAGCTGAGAGCAGAAGCACCAGGCGCAATTTCTCCGGCAATTCTTCGAGAGCGCGTTCGAGGTGGCCTTGGAACTGATTCAAAGCGGCAATGTCTTCGGCATTCACAGGCGGCGGCACATGCCCCGGCTGCGACCAAAGCGTGTCGCGCTGCTCGCGGCGTTTGACGGAACGCAAGCGGTCGAGCGCCAGCCGAAACGAAATTCGAACCAGCCAGCCGCGAAAGCGGTTGCGGTCGCGCAAGCGCTCGAAACTGCGGTACGCCCGCAAGAGCGCTTCCTGCGCGACGTCCTCGGCGTCAGCCGTGTTGCGCAAAACGCCGCGCGCTACGCGATAGGCAAGCGGCCCGCATTCGGCGAGACGCTCTTCGAACTCCCGCCGGGCGTCCGCCTGAGCTGCCTCGCGCACCCACTCGCTCCTTGCCGCGCTGCTTGGCTGGATCAGAACCAGCTCCTGCATAAGTTTCCTTCTGAATCTTTACAACATCCGGTTTGCTAACCGCGCTCCCGCCCCCCCGAGGGACACTCGCTCCCCTTACACCTACCAGACGCCACGGCCGCAGAATTGGTTCACTGGAAAAGCGAGCCCTAGGGTCGGGAGCGTGTCCAGCCCAGTGGCGTCTAAATGCCCAATTGCCCGAGCAGCTCTTCGAGATTGGATTCGTTGACGGCCACTTCGCGGGGCGGATGACCGGAGGGAACGGCTTGCACCGCGCCCTCATCGAAAGCCTGAAAAAGGCGCATTTTGGCCACCGCGTATTCTTCGGAGCTCGAAAGCGGGCGGCCGTTCTGCACGGCCCAGGAGTCGAGCGCGGATTGATGAACGAAAATCTTGAATGGGAAGGCGGATTGGCGGTCGGCCGAGATAACGTACGTGAACTCACCACCGTGGCTCAAGCCACGCTGGGCGCGATTGCCCTCGAAAAAATAGTATTGATAGACGTAGCCGTCGGCGGCAGAGTAACTCTTGACGCGGCGAACGGCATCCGGGCGAGCCATGAGCGGATTATTGGAGCGCCGACGGGATAAGTCAACCCGCGTTTACGGGCCGCGACAGTTTCGTAATGGAACAAGCTCGGCCTTGTCTCGTGCCAAAACAGAACCGCAACGGTTTCAATCCAATGAGTCTGGCTGTTTTCAGAATTCCCACGTAAGCCTTACCAAGGTTCACTCAATCCGTTGATTCCGTTCACTTTTTCGCAAGTCTCAAGGCGCACAAAGACCCTTCCCTCTCGAACCTCCTCCACTTTTTCCTTCGCTGGCCCTTCGCCTGCTCTCCGCCCGGCATGCGACGCCTTCTGCAATGCAACAGAACGGAGTTTGAGAAATCAAGAGTTGTTCTCGGTGCGCTGCTCGTGGTGGTCGCCTGGGCACAAGGCTGCACTGGAGGAGGAGCAAGCACTCTCCCACCTCCTCCGCCACCCGTCACGGTGACAGTAACGCCACCGAGTGGCTCGGTCCTCCTCGGGAGTCAACTGACGTTTACTGCTGTCGTGACGAACACGACAGACACGGCGGTGAGCTGGAGCGTTAGCGGCGTAGCCGGTGGAAACGCGCAAGTAGGAACGATCACCGCAGGTGGCGTATACACAGCTCCGGCAGATTTGCCTTCTCCCACTCTGGTGCAAATCACCGCAACGAGCCACGCCGATTCCACGAAATCCGGCTCTGCCAGTATCACAATCACCAGCGATATTGTGCTTGTGCTGATGCCGAACTCCGCCAACGTGGAGTTGGGCGCCACGCAAGCGTTCCAGGCAAGCATCAGCAGCGGCGGCCATCCTGACCCTGCCGTGCGCTGGAGCCTCTCGGGTGCTGCGTCCCCCAGCGCTTGCGGCGCAGTGGATTCCAGTGGCCACTACACCGCGCCAGGTATCCCCCCGTCGCCCGCAAACGTAACTCTGACTGCGCAGAGCGCAGCGGATCCTTCGAAACTCATTTCCGCTGCGATCACGATCACCAGCAGTTTCACGCTCCAGCTTGCCGCGCCTTCGAGTGTGCTGGCGGGCGACAGCGCCACGCTGGCCGCGACCCTGACGCCGATTCCCAATTCCAATCCCAGCACGGTTCTGGCGTGGTCCCTTAGCGGCACGGGCTGTAGCGGAAGCTCTTGCGGCACATTAACCGTAGTTACGACCCAATCGGCAGGCGGCGCGACTTCGAATTCTGCAACCTACACGGCCCCTGCAACAGCACCTACTCCGAACACCGTCACAGTCACCGTCACGCCCCAAGCTGATCCATCGAAGCAAGCTCAGGCCGCCATAGCAATTCAGCCAGGCGTGAGCGTGAGCATCTCGCCGCAAACCGACACGCTCGCCGTCAATCATCGTGTGACGTTAACCGTGCAAGTCAACGGAACTTCCAACCCCACTGTGACGTGGAGTGTGGATGGTGCCCCGGGAGGAAATTCAACACTCGGACAGATTTGCGCGGTTGGTTCGAATCCCTGTCAAACGGTAACGACGTCCTTCGCGACGCAGGTCGATTACGTCGCGCCGGGAGCGATCCCTTCGCCAAACCCGGTAAGCGTGACCGCCGTCAGTGCAGCCGACACAACGAAAAGCGCGAGTCCGCAAATCACGGTGATCAATCACGTTCTCGTTTCGGTACAACCGGCGAGCGTCACACTTGCACCGCTCGCCGTGCAAGCCTTCACGGCTTCGGTGCTTGGCACGAGCAACCAGGCGGTGGTCTGGCAGGTGCAAGGCACTGCTTGTTCAACTGCGGGAGCTTGCGGCACCGTCGACGCCAACGGGATCTACACCGCGCCGAGCGCGGCACCTTCGCCAGATGCGATTCAAGTCGTAGCCATCAGCTCCGATGACACCACGCAATCCGGCGCTGCCAACGTGACCATCTCCACCGGCACGAACATCCTCGCTTTGCACCCATCGAGTGTGTATGCAGGAGCGGCTGACGGTTTCACGCTCCGCGTGGATGGTAGCGGTTTTGTGTCATCGAGTCCCGGGCCGGGCTCGGCATTGCTCATTGGTGGAACCGCAAGGACTACATCCTGCGCTTCGGTACTGGCGTGTACGGCGCCCGTGACGGCAACCGACGTTGCGCTCGCTGGAAATGTTTCCGTGCAGGTGCAGAATCCGGACGGAACCAGCTCCAATGCAGTCTCGCTGGTTGTTGCCACACCAAACCCGTCGGACGAAGTCATTCCGCTGAGCAGTTCCTCGCCGTCGGCAACCGGAAAGGACATCATCGTCGTAGATCCAACCACTGCCGGAGTTTCCACTCCGGGCAACGATCTGGACCTTAACGTCGCAGCGCTCGGCGCGTTTTCAACCGCCAGCAATTCCTGCACGCTGGGAGGAAATCCCATCCCGCTGCAGCGCCCCGCGAGCGGAACGGCGACCGCCGACATTTGCCTTTTTTCCCAGAGCGGATTCGATGCCAGCATGACTTACACCGTCAGCGGACCCGGCGATGTTGCGGTGATCGCGAAGCAGCCCGCTGGGCTGGGAATCATTCATCTGACTCTGCAAGTTCCTGCGAGCGCCGCACCTGGCGCGCGCACGCTTTTCATCCAAACCACGAATCTCGACAAGACCGCGGCCAGCGGCGCCCTGGAGGTGCGTTGAAATGAGCTACGTTCAGCGACGGAAATTCTTGGGGGCTGTGTTATTCGCATTGATGGCGCTGCTGGCGGTCGCTGCCAACGCCACGACCCTCGCGCGAATGCGTTTCGGGGAACTCGCGCACCAAGCAACGGCGGTGGCGCGGCTGCGCTGCGTTGGCACGCAAAGCTTTTGGGAGCACGGCGAGATTTGGACGGAGACACGTTTCGCCGTGGTTGAGCAGAGCAAAGGCTCATTACCCGAGTTCATCCGCGTTCGCACGATCGGCGGAATCGTCGGAAACCTGCACTCACGAGTGGAAGAGGTCCCCACATTTCGCGTCGGCGAAGAAGCTTACGTATTTCTCTGGGGCCGCGATGGCGAACCATTTCGTGTGTTGGGTTGGTCCCAAGGCACTTTTCGAATCCGGCGCGATCCGAGGACGGGTCTGGAAACCGTCACGCAAGATTCCGCGGCTGTTCCGGTCTTTGATCCCGGGACGCGCCAGTTCCGCCACGGCGGAGTTCGCAATTTGCCGCTGGCGGTTTTTCAGTTGAAGCTCGAGAGAGCACTTGAAGGCGAAAGGAAGCAAGGACAATGAACGGCTTTTGGAAACGCATTTTCGCGTGGATTCTGGCGCTGATTTACGCCGTATGGTGGGCGCCGCTGGCGCAGGCCTATTCGTTCAACATGATTGTGCCTGACGTTCGCCAGCCGGTTGCTCTTTCCGGCGGCTCGGCTTGTCCCGTGCCCGCGCATCACCTCACGGCGACGGGCAGCATCGCAGTGCAATGGAGCACCGCGCTGAGCACGAATCCCGTCACCATCCTCACGCAAGACCAAACACCGAGCGGACAGTTGGCGGAAATCGGGCAAACGATCACACAGGTCATTGCCGTGTGGACCGGAGTGACCGGCACAACACTGCTTCCATCTACATTCTCGCCGTTGACGCAAACTCCCACGCAGGACGCTTGCGGTGCCGACGGCCTCAACACCATTTGCTTCGATCAGGCGGACTCGGCTTTCACTCCTGGCGTGCTGGCTTTCACTCGCGTGATCATGGCAGACGTTCTCGGAGCCCAAGTGGGCAGCAGCCCAGTTGCAACGGAACTCGGGCAAATTCTTGACGCCGATATTTATTTCAATCCTAGCGACCCGAATACGACCTTTGCCACACCGCAGGCGCTCCCTACTGCGCCCGCAGCATACGATCTCGAATCCGTGCTCACACATGAAATGGGCCACTTCCTCGGATTCAGCCACTCTGATGTGTGGAGCGCCATGATGTTTCCGTTCGCGCCTGCGCCCGGAACCATCAGCGGCACGCGCCCCACCGCGCAGCAGCCGGACGCCCCGCTCGGCGACGATGATCGCACCGGACTCCTCGTCCTCTACCCCGACCCGACGAATACCCTGTACGTTGGCTCAATCACCGGGAAGATTACTCCGGCGAACCCGCTCGCGCTGCCCGCGAATCCACCGGGCGTGACAGGCGTCTTTGGCTCGCACGTAGTCGCTGTGGACAATTCGACTGGTGCCGTGGCCGGAGCGGTCATCGGCGGGTGGAGCTGCCTGCGCCAGGTCCGACGCAGTTTGACGGCACGTTTCAGATTTCTGCATTGCCCGTGGGAAACAGCTATACCGTGTACGCGGAAGCGCTGAACGGAGCTGCCGATCCTTCGCAGTTCAGCGACGCGACGGTTTCGCTTTGTCGAAATGTAACTACCGACGCAGGTTGGCCGCCGCTTCAAAGCTGCGTCGTTCCCGCAGTCGACATCAGCTTTACCACTCGCACGCGCCCTGGCCCGTGAATACAGCTATTCGTTTTTAGTTTTTGGTCTTTAGTTCTTGTTTCTTGGTTCTTGCTGTTTGAATCTCGGTTGTTTTTTGTAGTGGCCGACCTTTAGGTCGGTTCTTTTCTTCGTTTTTTCTTGAATTTGTTCAGGTAGGCGTGAGCCAGCTTCCTCCGAACAGCAACCCCGGCCCAAGCGAAGCCAGAAAAATTGGTTTGCGTTCACCCACTAGCAGTTGCGAAGCGCTTTGCAGAGCGGAATGCAGAGCCGCTGCGCACATCGACGATCCGAGATTCCCGGAAGTCCGGCAAATCGGCGAAAACGCTTCGGGCGAAACACCGCTCTGCTTCGCAAGCAATGTCAACAGTCGCGGATTCGGCTGATGCGTCGCGAAATAGCCAACTTCACCGCGCGGGATGCCGCTTCGCAACTCCAACGCGCTGATAATTTTCTCAAGCCGCGCGATCGCCGCGCGCGAAAGCGCATCCCCGTCGAATTGCACGGCAAGTCCGCCTTCCAAATCATCCGAAACTTGGATGGCCGCCGCGTATTGTCCCGCGCAGCCAAACAAAAACTCGCCTAAGCGATAGCCGAAATTAGATTCCCCGCCATTCGCGGCGTGCAAGAGAAACGCAGTGGCGCCATCGCCAAACAGGCCGCCGAATTCCCCGGCAACACGTCCCGGCGTCAAAGTCCTGCTGTGGACGTCCGCGGTGACCACAACAATCTTTCGCGCCGAGCCCGATCCAATCAGCGCATTCGCCGCCGCCAGCGCATTGAGCAGCCCGAGACATGCACCGCCAACATCCAGCGCGCCGCAGTTCTCCCGCACGAGCAACCTGGAATGCAGTTGCGCCGCGAGCGATGGATAGTTGTGATGCGTTTCGCTCGTCGCAATGATCCAGTCCAGTTCATGCGCGCCGCAAGACGCCCCGCGCAACGCCTCCTCCGCGGCCCGCGCGCCCAAAGTCAACTCGCTTTCGCCTTCCGCCGCATACGCCAGCGATTCGATTCCCGCGCGATGCCTCAGCTTCCCGCTTGGCATGCCAAACGCCCGGTCCACTTCCTCCGAAGGAACCACCTTCGAGCCCAGAGCCAAAGAAGAACCGGTGATAACCGTCAGCCTACCGGAACTTATTCGAACATCTTCCGTTATTGCGTCAGAATTCGGAGAGGCTCTGCCTTTCGAGTCACGGAGAGCGGACAACACGGCAGCGAGGCTCGCCGGCTGATCGTTTAGCGCGCCGCCAAGATCAGAAACGCCGCTGGCAGTTTCGACGCTGCGAAGAAAGCCGACCCACGCCATGGAATCGAGGATTCCAGCTTGAATTAAATCCACCGTTTCATTAGGGATTGGCTCGGAGGCGCCGGCTTCCCGCCGAAAACATTCTTCAACCAACTGAACCCAGGGATCCTGGCTTTTCAAAGACGACGACGGCGCGGCCATCAAAACTCCTCAAGCCACTCAGGCTTGGGCAACGGAAAAAGCGTGTCCAACATCAGCCAGCAAACGTCATGATACGGCCTTGTGAGGCCGAGCCGGATGAAATGATGCGGGCAGGAAAGTATTTTGTAGTGGAATTGGGAATTCAGGAAGCGCTCGAGGCGGCCCAAGCGGTTCGCTCCGCGCTCAGGGCCTAGCGCCTTTTCGACGAACCCGCGCCAATTGTGATCGACCACCGGAAGGTCGCGCAAAACTTCGCCTGACGAAAGAACCAGCGTGGCGCGCAGCTCATTGGCGCAAAGTTCCAGGCGAATGTTTTGCGTGTCACACCCGCAGATCGAGCGCTGCGCCTCGCCGGGCATGACGTTAAGGCCGCTGCCTTTCTTATTCTCATGCACTGCACAACCGAAAAGCCCCGATAGCGATGACGAAATCTCCGCCTTCCGAAGCCAGGTGACAATCTCCGTCTCCGGAATCACCGCCGCTTTCCGGAAGCCCTGCGTCGAGACGCGGTCCTCCACGTGCGGCTTGACCGCGGGAAAAGGAACGAGTGAGCACTCCAGAACCTCGCCGCGTTCGTGCGGGAAGTACATCCAGCCGTTGGCGCTCGAAGGCACGGGGCGAACCGATTGAATCGTTTCTTTCTCCCGCTGCAGTCCAATGACGCACAATGCGGGACCCATGCGCGTAATTTCGGTGATCAGTAATTTCGTCATGGAGCACCGGCAGCTTTTCTGCGGCGTGGCTTCACCGGCTTTTTCTTTGCTGCCCTTTCCACAACCAAATGGCGAATCTCCACGGTTTCGCCGCGCTCCCGCCAATGTGCCGCCAGAAGATCGGCAACCAGACGCCGGTGGCACTTCTCCGGCCCTGGCTCGGAGCAGAGCAGCACAATTTTGGAAGGCCAGGAAGTTGTGTCGACCTTTTCAGGCACGGCTCGCTGCTTCATTACGGAAAGAAACGCATCTTCATACGCAGGCCAGTCTTTTGATTTGCGATACGTCTTCAGAAGCTCCGGCGGGGGCGCCAGCAAGGGCTCATGCCTATATGCAATTCCAGCAATCTTGCGCAGGAAAAAAGCGAGGTCGGGGTGTTTCGCGAAACCGGAAAGCTGGCCCTCACGGTTTTGCCGGATGTCGATCACTTCCTCGACACCCGCTTGCGACAAAAGCGCAAAGAATTCCTCCGCGAACTTTCCAGTAAACCCGATAGTGCAGAGCAGCTGTTCCATGCGCTCAAAAATCCTCCGTCTGTCCCGGCGAGTCGCGGAAGGCATATTCCTGGGCCTGCCGGCGCAGGGCCTCTTCGAGCGCGGAACCCCTTTCGACGGCAAAGAGCGAATCGCTGGTGAACGCAGAAAGATCATTGAGCGCCAACAACCGGTCTTCGGCTTCGCGCTGCGATTCGAGCGCGCCGCCGCGGCGGATGTGCACGGGAGTGACGCCTCGTTCCAGCAGCGCGGGACAAATCATCAGGAAACGGTGGCAGTGCAGTGGATCTTCTTCCGCGCACATCAGTGCTACCGCGTTGTCCCGCGACAGCGTGACCGCCCGATCAACCCCTTCAACAAAATCCGGCGCGCGCCGCCGCGCGGCGTAATCCACTCTGCCATCTTCGTGGTACGCCCGCCGATCCGATGGCCTGCCACCTAAGGATTCCCCCAAAAACTCGTAGCGCATGTCGCAAGAGTTCAGGCCCGCTTCCAGGGGCTCACGATTGAATTGTGGAAAGCGGTAGCTGCCCGGACGGCTGCGCACGTCGCAAACAATCTGGACACCGTTTTGCCTGAGCACCGCAAGAAAATCTTCGAGCTCGAGATTCGAGTGGCCGATGGTTAAGATGGAGCCCGCGATTTGGGAACTTTGGCTCATGGCGTGTGCTCGGAGGGCTGGCAGATATTCTGCCGGAATTGCACGGGCCCGGCAACCGTCAATATAACCTTTACAATTAATTACTCACTGCGTTATACGAAAACTGAGAGCGTAAACGGCTAAACTCTCGTGAGAGACTCAAGTTCGGTCACGACGCGGTCGAGTTCATCGATCAGCGGCCCGGTGCCGGCTTTGCGGTAGGCATCGACCAGCGCTCTGTAATACCAGAGCGTCCCTTCCTTCTTTCCCTCGAATTTCTCGAACACCGATTCGCCGTGCACGCTGAGCTCATGAAGCGTTTCGCGGGCGTTGGAAAGTTTGTCGGCGGCCGAAACCAGACGAACGTCGGCTTGCTCTTTGGCGACGCGTTCGAGATAGGCGAGCTTGCGCGTGCGCCACGACGGCTTCGGCTCGCCGTAAGAATCCGTACAGCCATCCACTATGCGCGCGACCCGCTTGCCGAACTTGCGCCGAATCTCGCGCAGCCGCGGCAATCCGCCTTGATCCTCTACGGCGTCATGCAACAGCGCCGCGATGGCCATCTCCTCGTCGCCGCCGTATTCGATGACGATCGAAGTCACGCTCAGCAAATGGCCGATGTACGGACGCCCGGTGCGCTTGCGCACTTGCCGCGCATGAAGCCGTGCGGCGTAACCCAGAGCTTCGATGAAGCGTCGGCTGGTCACGCACTTCCCGTTTTTCGATGGCTTGCGCTTCATGAAACGAATTCTGATTCAAACGGGCGAAAAAACCATCAAGTGGCTTTGCTTTCTCCCGCAATTTGCTGTTGCACTTGCTCCCTGAACTTCAAGGGATTCTGGATTCGCTCGAACACTTCCGGCGTGCCGCCGATGCCCCGCACGATGACCGTTCCATAGCCCAGAACTCTTCCCAACGGAGGCTCCTCGACAGCAATGCTCTCGATTCGAGAGAGTAGAAGCTCGATCGTCCGGCGATCCGCAAGACCTGTTTTTACGACGACTCTTTTATTCGTAACACCCATTTCCGTGGCGCTGCGCTTGAAAAAGCCAACTCCCGCAAGCAACGCCGAAAACGCCAGACAAAATACGGAAGCCAGATACATGGGCGCAGCCGGAACGGCGCTCTTGGAATTCGCAAATCGTGCAACGAGAATCACGATTCCCAGCAACGCAAAGAAAATGGAGCTGATCACATGTCCCGCCACGACGATCCAGTGAAGCTTGGTTTGGTACTGGACGGATTCGCCCGGGATGAGATGCTTCTCGACGTAGCTCAAAGCGGCTCCAGGAAAGTTTAAAGAAGACTAGCTGGGAGGTCAGAAGAATACCGCGACGAGCGCTTCCAATCCAACACACCAAGACCGAATGAGGCTTACCGCGAAACTTTTGGTAGCGCTAACGGGAATCGAACCCGTATTTCGGCCTTGAAAGGGCCGCGTGCTAACCGTTGCACCATAGCGCCACACTTTGCAGCGTGCGTAACCTAGAATAAGAGAAATCCTCAGCAGGGACAAGGGGCCGTCGCTTGAAGCGCGCCGAATTTCGAATTTCTATTTTCGGACTTCGACTTTCTGAACCCTCAGCTTTGTCGATCCTGAAATTCCTCGTGCCAGGCCATTTGGATCGCTTCGAGTTTGGACTCGTTCGAGCCCGCCGGATCGCCGGTGAAGCCGGGTAGTTCGGTGATCCACTTGTGCATGTCGGTGAAGCGGACGGTGAGTGGATCGGTGTCCGGAAATTTGTCCGCCAAGGCAATCGCGATGTCTTCAAAATTGTCCCAAGTAAACGTGGGCGGCATCTCAAGCTCCCTTATAGGGGCGGACTTTATGTCCGTCCCGTTTGAGGGACGCGCTGAAGCGCGCCCCTACAACTGCTGTTCGATGTCTTCAGTTCCTTGTAGTTAGCTTCCGTTCTTAGTTCTTAGTCAGACAAGAAAAAGAAAGATTCGTCGAGGGAACATCTTCTCTGCTACTAAAAACTAACAACTTAGAACCAACAACTTGAAATCAGTGATCCGCTTCCTTGGCGTAATTTTTGTTCCAGTCGGGGATTTCGACCACGATGTCGGTGGTGCCATCAGGAACCGTTTGGCAGCCGAGGCGCGATTTCGGCGTGATGCCTGGAGCTTCGTCCAGTTCATCGAGTTCCGCATCGGTGGCTTCGTTGCAGGACTCAAGTCCCTGGTGAACGATCACGTGACACGTCGAGCAGGCGCACACGCCTCCGCACGCGTGGTCGAGACTCATTTTGAACCCTTCGGAAATGTCGAGAATGCTTCCCGGCAGACCGTTGTGGCCGTAGGGAATTTTTCCTGGGTCGACCTCGATGGTTTTGCCGCTCGGAAGAAATGTCACCTTATACTTCTTCGTGGCGGGCTTGTATTTGACTTCTTCGATGTATGGATTCGTGCCACCCATTTGATTGCCTCTCCAATTCCGTCATTCCGAGCGAAGCGAGGAATCTCTCTTCGCTCAACCTACACCTCCGCGAGCTTGCGTCCCTCCAGTGCGGTCGAGACAGCGGCGCTCATCAGCACTTCCGCGAGATGCTCGGTCGCGTGATTCAGCTCATCAATGCGCTTGCGAATCAGCTTGTAGTCGGTGCCCGCGGCCGACTCCTTCAGCGACGCAACACCTGCATCAATTCCCGCACGCTCTCCGGCAGCCAACTCCGCGGATTTCGGATTCGCCAGAGCTTTGGCTGTCGCCGCTAGAATCGTTTCCGCCTCCGTGCGCGCTTCGATCAACTGGCGCTCCGCAAAATCCTGCTCTGCATATTCGATCGATTCTTCCAGCATCCGCTCGATTTCGCTGTCGCTGATGCCGTAGCTCGGTTGCACGGCAATGGAATGCTGCTCGCCGGTGCGCAAATCTTTTGCGCCAACTTGCAGGATTCCATTCGCGTCGATCAAGAACTTCACTTCGATGCGCGGCAGGCCTGCGGGTGCCGGAGGCACTTTCAGAGTGAAGCGCGCGAGCGAGCGGCAATCTTTTGCCAGTTCGCGCTCGCCTTGAAGCACGTGAATCTCGATGCCGGTTTGGTTGTCTACTCCCGTGGTGTACAGCTCTTGCGCGCTTGCCGGAATCGTCGAGTTGCGCGGAATCACTTTTGCCACCGCACCGCCGTACGTCTCAATCCCAAGCGAAAGCGGCGTCACATCCAACAGCAGCATGTTTTGCACGCCGCGATCGAGAATATTCGCCTGAACAGCCGCACCTAGCGCCACCACTTCGTCTGGATTCAGTTCCGTATGCGGTTTGCGATCAAAATATTCCTGCACCGTGCGCCGAATCAGCGGCGTGCGCGTCGCGCCGCCAACGAGCACGATTTCGTCCATCTCCGTGGGCTTTAATTGCGCGTCGGCCAACGCCTGCTTGACGGGTCCCATGGTGCGATCGACCACGGGACGAATCAAAGCCTCGAGTGCGCCGCGCGTGAATTCGTGCGCGAACACTTTGCTGTTGGGCAGCGGGAAGCGAAGCACTGCGCTCTCCGCTTCCGACAGTTGATGCTTGATGGCGATGAGCGCCCTGCGCAGCTCCTGCGCCAGCTCGCCGTGCGGCGAAAAATCAATCTGGTCGTGCTGAAGAATCTGCTCGTGGACAAACGCCTGAAGGAGATTGTCGATGTCGTCGCCGCCAAGGTGCGTGTCGCCGTTCGTGGAAAGCACCTGATAGATGTCGCCTTCGCTCGTCGAAATGAGCTTGAGCACGGAAATGTCGAACGTTCCTCCGCCAAGATCGTAAACGGCCACGCGGCCGCGCTGCTTTTCGTGCAGGCCATAAGCCAACGCCGCAGCGGTGGGCTCATTCACAAGCCGCAGAACTTCCAATCCGGCGATTTTCCCCGCGTCTTTCGTAGCCTGGCGCTGCGCGTCGTTGAAGTACGCGGGCACGGTGATAACGGCGCGATCCACAGTTTCTCCGAAAAACGCTTCCGCCCAGTTTTTCAGCTCGCGCAAGATGAACGCAGAAATTTCCGGTGGCGTGAATATTTTCTCGCCCAGCATCACGCGAATCACGTTCTTGCTGGCCGGATCGATTCGGAATGGAAACAGCCGCAATTCGCTCTGCACATCGGCGGGGCCGCGGCCCATTAGACGCTTGACGGAATAAATAGTGCGCTCGGGCTGTATCAGCAATCTCCGCTTCGCCGGCTCGCCGACGATGATGCTCTCGTCGGCATCCAGGCTGACAACCGAAGGACAAAGCGTATCGCCGTACGGGCCGGGAATGCACTTCGGCTGGCCGGTCTGCGGATCCGTGTACGCGACCAGGCTGTTCGTCGTCCCAAGATCGATTCCGACGATCTTTCCCATTCTTGCGATTAAACCTCCGCCAATTCCTTGGCGACGTTAGTTACCAGGTTCCGAATGTACGCTCTGCGATTAAGCAGCTCGTTGAGACGAGCCATTGTTTTCTTTCGAGTAGCCGAATCTCCTGCGAGTGCGGCATCCCACTCGCGGGCAACGGCTTGCAATTCACCATCTACCTCGTGAAGCTTCTCCTGAAAACTCTCTTCGGCATCTTCCAATTTGCCTTTTAATTCTGACAAATCCGTTCCCGCAGCTTTCGCCTCGCGCAATTCATCGAGCGATTCGTTCAGCTCGAACACTTCTTCGAGCAATTCCGGCGGCGCCTGCTGCTTCTTCTCGCCCTCTTTGCGTTCGCCCTCGATGGCCAGAAGATACTCAACCCGGGCGATGGGATCGCGCAGCGTGCGGTACGCGTCGTTCAGCTCCGAGCTGCGCTTTAGCGAAAACTCGCGTTCCTGCTCGCTTGCGTTCACATAATTGTCGGGGTGGAGTTTCCAGCTGAGTTGCAGGAATTTTTTCTCCAGCTCGCCCATCTCAATCCACAGTTTCCGCGGCATTTCAAAGAGCGAAAAGTAATCCACGGCTGCCGGAAGTTGCAGCAGCTTGCCGCAGCTCGAGCAGAAGTGTGTCCCGAGCGTACGCTCGTGGCAGCTCCAGCAGACCAGCGGCGGATTTGTCGTTGTTTGCGATGCGCTCATACAATTCTCGTTACTACCCAGTTCCAGATTTCCTGGAATCCTCCCGTGAATAGCTAGACTACCAACTCGAATATGAGCTCCCCGAGGGGCTCAAGAATGATTTCTAGCAGATCCAGCATGACTCACGTCGCAAGGCACAAAAAAAGTGGCTGGCGGGTGCGGCTGCCAACCACTTCTCGGACTCGCCTGTGCTCTCCCCCGCTGTAGCGAAAGCAAAACCCTCAAAAGCACAGACTGAAGTCTGTGCTACTAGGCCGTAAACGAACTACCGCAGCCGCAGTTCCGCGCTGCATTGGGATTCTGGAAAACGAATCCCTGGCGCATCAGCGTCTCTTCGTACTCGAGCGTCGTGCCGTTCAGGTACAGAAAGCTCTTTGGGTCGACGAAGATGCGCGCACCGAATTCCTCGAAAATCTTGTCGCGGTCGCGAGGCTGAGTGTCCAAGCGCATCGCGTAGGACAAGCCGGAGCAGCCACCACCCTGCACGCCTACTCGCAAGCCACCGACCTCGGGAGACACGCCTTCCTTCTCGAGCAGCGCGCGAATCTTTTGCGCGGCGCGCTCGGTGAGGTGAATGGCTGGGGTGCTGGCCACCCCCTCCCCCCCGGCTTTTGTGTAAGTGTTCATTCTAAAGCACTTAGCTTTACTGTAAGTCGTTTAGAATCAGCACTTACAAGATACCCCACAAGTGCGGATTCTAAAGGGTTTAGTGCGCCCCTCCATCGTTGACTACGGACGGACAGGCTAAAGCCCGTCCTCCGTTAGTGCGAGGCCTTTTCGGCCGCCGGCACTTCAATGCCGTGCTTCTTCTTCCAGTCGCCGATGGCAGCCTTGATGGCGTCCTCAGCGAGCACGGAGCAGTGGATCTTCACCGGCGGGAGCGACAGCTCGCGCACGATGTCCGTGTTCTTGATCGCCAGGGCCTCGTCGACCGTCTTGCCCTTCACCCACTCGGTAGCGAGCGAGGAGCTGGCGATGGCCGACCCGCAGCCGAAGGTCTTGAACTTGGCTTCTTCAATGACCTGCGTCTCCGGGTTGATCTTCATCTGCAGCTTCATCACGTCGCCACACTCGGGCGCGCCGACGAGTCCCGTGCCGACGTTGGGGTCGGTCTTGGGCAAGCTGCCGACGTTGCGGGGATTGTTGTAGTGATCCACTACTTTGTCGCTGTAAGCCATTAGCTGTTGCTCCTTATCCGTTACTGCGAGCCAGATTCGCGAGATTCACAAAGCCCGCGCTCTTCACCGCTTTGTCCGAGAGCGAAACGTTCGGCAGGGAAGCCGAGCGGCCCGCGGTCAATTGGCGGAGAGCGTCCTTGATGAATTCCGCACCAAGCCCGAGCATCTTGAGAAACGCGCGGACCTGCTGAAGCTCGTTGAAAGAGCGCTCGCCCCCGGCGGCCTCTTCCCCCTCCGTATCGTAAGGCACGAAGCTCACGCGAAACGCGGCACCGGTGCCTCCGATGGAGCGGTGAATGCGAATTGTTCCTTCATTTGCCATTGTGTTTCTTTTTGTCCTCTTAGGCGGTTTGCCATTTCATTTTCGAGATGTCGATTCCTTCTTTGGCCATTTCGTAGAGCGGCGAAAGCTCGCGCAGCTTGGTGACGACCTGAACCATCTTGTCGATGACATAGTCGACTTCTTCCTGCGTATTGAAACGGCCAAGGCCGAATCGAATCGAAGTGTGGGCGAGGTCTTCGCCGACACCCAATGCTTTGAGTACATAGCTGGGCTCGAGGGTTGCCGAAGTACAAGCAGAACCGCTCGAAACTGCCACGTCGTTGATGCCCATCAGGAGCGATTCGCCTTCGACGTAGGCGAAGCTCATGTTCAGGTTGTTGGGCAGCCGGTGTTCCATCGAACCGTTGATGTACACCTCGTCCAGCCTGGCTTCCAGGCCCTTGCGAAGGCGCTCGCGCAATCCCAGCAATCTCGCGGCTTCTTCGGGCATTTCTTTCTGCGCGATTTCGCAAGCCTTGCCGAGGCCCACGATGCCGGGCACGTTCAGAGTCCCGGAGCGCATGCCGCGCTCGTGGCCGCCGCCGTCAATGATGGCGGAAAGCTGCACGCGGGGATTGCGCCGGCGAACATAGAGCGCGCCAACGCCCTTGGGTCCGTAAATCTTGTGCCCGCTGATCGCCAGCAGGTCGATATTGTCCTTCTGTACGTCGACGGGAATCTTGCCTACCGCTTGCACGCCGTCGACGGCGAAAAAGATGCCGCGTTCCTTGGCAATTTTGCCGATTTCCGCGATGGGATTGATCACGCCAATTTCATTGTTGGCGTACATGATGGTGATCAAAATCGTCGTCGGCTTGATGGCCGCCTTCAAATCATCCAGGCTCACCCGGCCATCGCGCTGCACCGGCAAGTACGTGACCTCGAAGCCGTGCTTTTCGAGGTTCTTGCAAGTGTCCAGCACGGCCTTGTGCTCGATCGCTTGCGTGATGATGTGGTTGCCCTTCTCGCGGAACATTTCCGCGATGCCCTTGATCATCAAGTTGTCGGATTCGGTGGCGCCGCTGGTGAAAATAATTTCCTTGGGTGTGGCGTTGATGAGCGAGGCCACCTGCTGCCGGGCGTTCTCCACAGCCTCTTCCCCAGCCCAACCGAAGGAATGGTTGCGGCTGGCGGCGTTGCCGAATTTGTCAGTGAAATACGGCAGCATGGCCTCGAGGACGCGAGGGTCGACGGGCGTGGTCGCGTGATTGTCCATGTAAATCGGCAATTTGACAGCCATGTTCGCTCTTCTCCCTCTTCTGCTAAGTTCTCAGCGCTACGAGCGATTTCTCCTGTGGATCGTCGCTCATCTGCGCAATGGTGACCGTGCTCAAAACGCTCAAAATGCTTTCGTTCACCCGGCGCAACGGCTCTTTGACCGAGCATTTCTCGGTTGCGTCACAATTCCCGTGATTCGTCACGCAAGAAGTGATCAGCACCGGGCCATCGATAGCTGAAATCACATCCAGCGCGCTGATCTGCGAAGGATCTTTGGCCAACTGATAACCGCCGCTTGAGCCGTGCTTGGCTGCCACCAACGATTTGTGCGCCAGCTTTTGCAGCACTTTGGCCATCAGCGTCGCGGAAATGCCGTATTCCTCCGCAATCTCACTCGCACTGCATGCATGCTGGTGACGGTGCAACGCCAGATGCTTAACCGCAATCAGGCCGTAGTCGGCCTTCTTGGAAAGCTTGAACATCGACTCTCTACGACTTCCTCAGTCCCCAATATGCGACTGATTCAGTCGCAGATTTACTATACCTCCGAAAGGGCCTAAAAGTCAATGACAAGATCTGTTGTGTAGACCAACTAACTCTTTTATTTTGTGCGTCTTAATATAAGACTATTTCTGTCCTATTTGCAAATAGTTTTCAGGCAACGGCAACCGCTTGCAGCGAAACGTGCTGCATTGCTTGCGAACGGCGATTTGCGAACCAACGTAAGCAGTCGTGATAGGCTGAATTGAGGAAGGTAGCGGAAATGCTCAAGCCAAAGCATTTCGGAATTTGGAGAGGGATTCAAATGGGAGGCGGTCTGCTTGCCGTGCTTGCTTTGTTCGGCACCCGCGATGCCGGAGCGCAGGAGCATCCAGAGCATGCGAGGGGTATCGCGCAAGTCGCTCAAGAAAAGTCTTCGCATGCAAAGAATATGGAGCAGACCTTCGTGTTGGTTGGAGCAGGGGACATTGCCGGTTGCAAGGACCTGAGCGGCGCGCAGGCCACCGCCAAGCTCATCGAGAAGATTCCTGGAACCGTCTTCGCTGCGGGCGACCTGGCTTATGAAAAAGGAAGCGCGGAAGAGTTTAAGAATTGTTACGACACGACCTGGGGCCGCTTCAAGGATCGAACGAAACCAGCGCTTGGCAATCACGAATACGTCGACCCCGCCGCCTCGGGCTATTTCGGCTATTGGGGCGCAAAGGCTGGTCCCTCAGGTAAGGGGTACTACAGCTACGACTTAGGCGGCTGGCACGTCGTTGTACTCAACACGAATTGCGGTGCGAGGGGCTTGGGCGGATGTGGCGCAGGCTCGCCACAAGAGACTTGGTTGAAGGCGGACCTGGCGCAACATTCGAATGCCTGCATTGTTGCGTATGGCCATCACGCGCTTTTCAGCAGCGGCGTTTTCAAAAAGCATGCTGTGCACCCGGAATTGCGGCCGCTTTGGGACGATCTTTACGCCGCGCATGCCGACTTGGTTCTTGCCGGGCATGAGCATTCTTACGAACGCTTTGCACCGCAGGATCCTGAAAGCAAAGCGGACGCCGCCCACGGAATTCGGGAAATTGTTGTAGGGACCGGGGGAAAGAGCCACGACCTGTTGGGATTCGCCACTGCGAACAGCGAAGTTCGCAATTGGGATACGTACGGTGTACTGAAGCTGACGCTAGCGCCTGGGAAGTTCACGTGGGAATTTATTCCTGAAGAAGGCAAGTCCTTCCGCGACTTCGGCAGCGGCAACTGCCACAACCAATCTGTCACGGCAAATTGATCGACTAAGCACAGAAATAGAACGAAAAATTAGAGGAATCTTCACTGCGCCTTGGACATGATCGTTAGCGAACTCGCGACTTCCACGAGCTTTTGTACTGCGGAAGTTGGGGTCAGCAGGAGCTGCCCTTTCGGTTTCTTTGCTTGCTCAATCACAGCAAGCTGCTGTGCCTTCCATGAGTCTCCGGGCGCTCGTCCCATTACATCCAACGCCGCAAGTCCAACGGTGGCGAGCGCGGCGAGATCTTGCGAAGTCGCTGCGGCTTCCTTTACAAGAAATGAGCGCTGCGCAAGAGCCTGGAGTTTCGGATCATTGTCCCGCCATAGTAAGAACTTTGCGCGGAGCAGCGCCGCGTTTGGACCCACGCACGCTGATTGGAGACATTTGTCCACCAAATCGGAAAAGCGTCTGCCCTCATCGCTTTCTAAGGGCACGGCGTCTACCAGACGGTTTATAGGCGTGAAGCTAGTGGGTTCTGCAGGAGCGGTTTGCTCGCGCATGTAATCTTTCACGGGCTCCACGACATCTGCCAGCGTTTTTAGCGCCGCGAATTCCTCCGGAGTCGCGCTATAGCCCGCGATGCGCTGGAGCATCTGGCGATAATACGTTTTGTGCGTCAGGCCCAGCCATTCGAGCCGTTGGCCTTCAGATTCCATCCGGACGTACACCGAGGCCGGATCGCGAATTTCCGCCGGAGACCAGAAGCGCTCGGCGATCGCGGCGTTCCGCGGCCAGATGCGCGAGTCCACATTTTCGGCGTTGACGTACTCGGACCACATACAGGATTCGCCTCCGAGGATGCGCTGCTGTTCTTCTGGCGAAAGATTGGCCGCGTCGCCGCTCATCGGGTCCACGCCATAATGCCGCGCGGCGGACCAGCCGAGATCGAGGTAGTAGCCGTTCGAAAGGATGGCCCGGTAGCCCTGCTTGGCGGCAGCAGCGAGTCCCGCAGGACCGCGCCAGGAATGAATGGTGACGTCTTTCGGCAGGCTCGGATCGAGAATCTCGTCCCAGCCGATCATGCTCTTGCCATGCTTTTCCACGATGGCCTGCAAGCGTTTGTTGAAGTACGCCTGCAGCGCCTGGTTGTTCTTGATGCCGTGCGCGTGCATGAATTCCTGGATTTGTTTGTTGGCATCCCACTGCTTGCCGTTCACTTCGTCGCCGCCGACGTGAAAGAACTGGTCCGGGAAAAGCTTAACCATTTCGCCGATAAACTGATCGAGGAATCGATACGTCCGCTCGTTGGTGGGATCAAAAGCCGGATCGAAAACGCCCCAGCGGCGCTCGATCTCGTAAGGTCCTGGGCCGCTCGACAACTCCGGATGGCCGACGAACCACGCAGTACTATGGCCAGGCACATCGAACTCGGGAACGACGCGAATGCCGCGGTCGCGCGCGTAGGCAATCAAGTCGCGGATTTCTTCCTGCGTGTAGTAGAGACCGTCGGAGCCCAGTTCGTGGAGCCTGGGATATTTTTTACTTTCCGCACGGAAGCCTTGATTCTCCGAAAGGTGCCAGTGAAAGACGTTCATTTTCACGGCTTCCATGCCGTCGAGATTGCGGCGAATGACGTCGAGCGGAATGAAATGGCGCGACGAATCGATCATCAAGCCGCGCCAGGGAAAACGCGGTTTGTCCTGAATGGTGAGGGCAGGGGCGGCAAAGCCGTCAGGCGAAACGTCCACGAGCTGGAGAAACGTCTGCAAGCCGTGCATGGCGCCGAGCGGCGTGGACGCGGTGAGTTTCGCGCCCGCGGAAGTTACTTCGAGGACGTACGATTCGTCTTCGCCTACTTCCTGGATTTCCTTGCTGGCATGATCGGTGTTGATGATGAGCGTCGCTTGCGCCACTTTTGATGGTTGCAGTTTCAAAGGAAGCGCCGTTTGAAGTGCAAGCTGGCGGAGAAAGCGCTCAACGGCGCGTTCAAGCCGCGGCTCCACGTGTCCCGTCAAGGACACAGAAAAATTGCCATCCACATGTAAGCTTCCGGTTCCCGCTTGCACGGTGGATGGCATAGGCATGAGATTCAGGGTGGGCTGTTGCGCCGAACTCGCCAGAGGGAACACGAGCATGCAAGTCATCAGCAAGCCAAAACGTGGCAAGCGGGGATTTTGCGACATGATTCGATCAGTCCTTCCAGTTCGGGGATTCGTGCAAAGTTGCTGCTATGTAGCACCGGCTTCAGCATACTGGCATATCTCCGGCCCGCGGCGAAGAGGATTTCTTGCAAGGGAGAAATGCCGCCGAGCCATCCAGCACAAAATTTTGCCCGCCCGGGCTTGACGGCGTGGGTTAGAATACGCCTGGCTTCCCACCCAAGATGAACGCGCGATGAAAACGTCGATTGCCATTTATCCCGGCTCGTTCGATCCCGTGACCAACGGGCACCTCGACCTAATCGAGCGCGGCGAGAAAATGTTCGATCTGCTGATCGTCGCGGTGCTGCGGAACGCGGAAAAGCAACCGCTGTTCAGCGTTTCCGAGCGGGTCGAGATGCTCCGCGAAGTCACGAAGAAATGGGCCGACGTGGAAGTGGACGTCTTCGAGGGCCTGCTGATCGATTACGCGCGCAAGCGCCACGCCGGCGTGATTCTCCGAGGCATTCGCGCCGTTTCCGACTATGAGTACGAATTACAGATGGCGCTGATGAACCGCAAGCTTGAGCCGCGCCTGGAGACGGTCTTCATGCTTCCCGGTGAACCCTACAGCTATCTCAGCTCGAAACTGGTCCGGGAAATCGCGCAAAATGGCGGACCGCTGGATGGGTTGGTGCCGGCAGTGGTCGAACAGCGGCTGCGGGCCAAGGTTTCCTGACGAGGGGATCCCCGGTCCGTAAGTAAATGAAAAACAAGGGATTAGTGAGAGCAGCAGCCGAGCGGGAAAGCCGCAATGTAAATTGCAATACAATCTAATTTTCAGAGTAAAGTGGTTTGCATTGCAAAGGCCTCTCGCGCGCACGCAAATTTCTAGCAGTCCAATTCGGTCTTTGCCCTCTTTGAGCCTGCCTGTAAACTATGGATTCGTAAATTTGCAGGACTCGCGAAGGAGCCCGAGTGCAACTCACGGACCGCATTAACCGCATCCAAATCTCGCCGACCGCGGCGGTCATCGCTGAAGCCGACAAGCTGAAAGCGAAAGGCGTCGACGTGGCCGACTTCGGACCGGGTGAACCGGACTTCCCGACGCCCGACCACATCAAGATGGCGGCGATCCGGGCGATTGAAGAAAACAAATCGAAGTACACGCCGACGGGCGGGATCATGCCGTTGCGCGAAGCGATTTGCGCGTGGCACAAACGCGAACTGGGATCTTCGTATGAAGCCAACGAGTGCGTGGTGAGCGTCGGCGGCAAACATTCGATTTTCAACGTCATGAGCGTACTCATCCAGCAGGGCGACGAGGTGATCATTCCTTCGCCTTACTGGGTGAGTTTTCCGGACATCGTGAAGTACGCGGGCGGAACACCGGTGTTTGTCGACACGCGGCCGGAGGATGGCTTCAGCGTGCGGGATTCGGCGATCGAAAGGGCGATCACGCCCCGAACAAAACTGGTGCTTGTAAATTCGCCGTGCAATCCAACGGGGGGCGTCGTACCCCCGGATGAGTACGAGCGCATCCTGGCGGTTTGCCGCAAGCACAATGTATGGCTGATGGGTGATGAGTGCTATTCGCACTTCACCTATGAGCCGCACAAACCATACTCCGTTGCGAGCGCGGCAAACGCGAAAGAAAAAGTTGTCATCATTGGATCGGTTTCGAAAACATTCGCGATGACCGGCTGGCGCATCGGCTACACTCTGGGGCCGGAAGAACTGATTCAGGCACTGATTAAGCTGCAGAGCCAATCGACTTCCAACGCGACTTCGATTGCGCAGTACGCGGCGCTCGAAGCAATGCGTGGACCGATGGATTCGGTGCCGGTGATGCTCGCCGAGTACGAGAAGCGGCGCAAACGGATTGTGGAAGGGCTGCGCGGGATTCCCGGCGTGAGTTGCGAATGGCCTGGCGGGGCATTTTACGCATTTCCCAACATTTCCGCGCATCTGAAGGGGAGCGCGGGGCACCCGGCGCTGGCGAAATCGTGCACAGAGATCGCGAAGATGCTGCTGGATAAAATGCACGTAGCCGTCGTGCCTGGCGAAGCGTTTGGCGCGCCCGGGTACTTGCGATTGTCGTACGCAACTTCGATTGAGCGGATCGAAGAAGGTCTGCGGCGATTGGAAAGGTTCTTCGCGCACGCGGAGGCCGCCGTTTAAGCCGTGAACGCCGAGCCGTTTCGCATTGAGCCAGCGTTCGTTCCGCGCATTTGGGGAGCGCGCTCGCTGGCGCCGCTCTATCCTGAAAAGACAAATCTTACAGAGCCGATTGGCGAGGTGTGGCTCACCGGCGTCGATTGCAAGGTCGCTACAGGCCCTTTTGCGGGTGAGACGTTGGGCAAGGCATGGCGGGAGATGCCGCCAGAGTGGCGCGGAACCCGTTTTGCTGAGCCCGGGGATTTTCCCATCCTTATTAAGTTCATTTTTCCTAACGACAAGCTATCTATTCAGGTTCATCCGGACGATGCGTACGCAGACGCTCATGAAAAAGCAGCAGGCGGGCGCGGGAAAACGGAGATGTGGAATGTTGTTTCAGCCAAGCCCGGCGCATCGCTCCTCCTTGGTCTCAAACCCGGCGCGACCAAAGACTCCTTCGCAAAAGCACTGGAGAATCAAACGCTAGAGGATCTTTTCCAGCGTTATACGGTGCAGACCGGCGACACATATTTTGTTCCAGCCCGCACTCCGCACACGATTGGGCCAGACATGGTCATTTGCGAAGTCCAGGAATATTCTGACATCACCTATCGGGTATACGACTATGGCCGGGTTGATGCCCACGGCAAACCCCGCGAACTCCACGTTGCGAAAGCCCTCGAGGTTGTCGACTTTGGCGATTCCCAAGGCGGAAAAAGCAGACCACTAACTATTCCGGCGGGACGCGCGAGCCGAACTTTGCTGGCTGCGTGTGCGTATTTTGCCACGGAGCGTTGGGAGTTCCTCGCGACGGCTCCATCCGATTCCACTGAAGGATTCTTTGAACTTCTGATCGTTCTAGCGGGCAAAGGGTACATTCATTGGCACGGTTCGCCGAGGATGTACGACCAAGGACAATGCTGGTTCCTGCCAGCGTCGTTGGGACAATATTCAATGCAGCCAGAGCAGAAATCAGCCGTCATTCGAAGCTATGTTCCCGACCTAGCAGACTTAGGCGCTAAACTGGTCAGATCTGGGGTCTCCAGAGAGGAGCTTGCTCGCACGATTTTTGCTTAACCCGTCAATCCAATGGCGACTGACAAGCTGCAAACTCATGCGGTGATACTGGCCGGAGGGCGCGGGACGCGCTTCTGGCCGCGGAGCCGCACGCGCACGCCAAAACAACTGCTAAACATCATCGGCAAAGACACCATGCTGGAACAAACCGTCGCGCGGTTGCGGCCGTTGATTCCGGCGGAGCGCATCTGGACGGTGACGAACAAAGAGCAAGCCGCGGCGGTGCGCAAGCAGGTTCCAGGAGGCTCGCGGAAGCGCGTGTTGATCGAGCCGATGGGAATGAATACGGCGGTGGCGATTGGGCTCGCGGCGATTCACGTGCGACATGTGGTGCGCGGCGACGCTTTGCTTGCGGTGCTTCCTGCGGATCACTATATCGAGCAAACGCAAAAATATCTGAAGATTGTTTCCGCGGCGCTGGAAGTCGCGCGCGAGCCGGGGCGAATGGTGGTTCTTGGGATTCCGCCGACGCGGCCAGAGACGGGATTTGGCTACATCGAACGGATGGGCGAGCCGATTGATTCGAACGGCTTCCCTGTGTTTGCCGTGAAACGCTTCACCGAGAAGCCCGCCCTGCCGTTTGCTGTGGAATATGTGGCTTCCGGCAAATATCACTGGAACGCCGGGATGTTCTTCTGGCGCGTTTCAACATTTCTGGAAAACCTAAAGAATTTTTTGCCAAAGACTCATACGGCGCTAGAAAAGCTAGCCACGTTCATCGGGACACGTAAGTACGAGAGCCAGTTGCGCGCGATGTACCCGAAACTACAGAGCATTTCGGTGGACTACGCCGTGCTGGAACCAGCAACACGAATCGAAGGCCCCGCGAACGTGTTTGTCATCCCCGCGGAGGTGGGCTGGAGCGACATCGGCTCCTGGGCCGCCGTCTACGAACTGCTCGCAAAGAAATCCGGCGAAAATGTGTTCGCCGGAGCAAGCCACGCGCTCGATGCCGAAGGAAATTTCCTGTGGGCTCCGTCGAAATTCGTCGCCGCTATTGGGGTTCGCGATCTCGTGGTCGTGGAAGCCCCAGACGCGCTGCTCATTTGCCCGCGCCACCGCGCGCAAGACGTAGCGAAAATCGTGAAATGGCTGGAGGAGCAGGGCCGTAAAAAGCTCCTTTAGCACAGGCCAAAGCGGCTGTTGGCAGGCATTTTAGTTCGCGTATACTCACCTGAAATGACTGAAATTCGATTTGGGACCGATGGATGGCGCGGCGTCATTGCAGAAGATTTCACGTTCGCGAACGCGCGCATCGTAGCGCACGCCATCGCTCGATATGTTGTTCGAGGCGAGGATGCGCGTAAGGGCGTGCTGATTGGTTACGACCATCGTTATGCTTCGGATCGCGTTGCCGCTGCGGTGGCGGAGGTCATCAGCGCAACAGGGACGCCAGTATGGCTGGCGGACAAGCCGTGTCCGACGCCGGCGATTTCCTATCTGGTAAGAAACCGCAAAGCGGCGGGCGGAATCGTCATCACAGCAAGCCACAATCCCTACCGCTGGAATGGAATCAAGTACAAAGCGAGCTACGGCAGCAGTGCGCTGCCATCAATCGTCGCGCAAATCGAACAAGAACTGGAAGGCGTGCTGCAAAAAGGTGTGCCGGCGCTGCCACCGCGCAAGGATTTGATTCACTCACTCGAACCGCGCGAACCATACCTCGAAGCGTTAGAAAAGCTAGTGGACTTGAAGCGCCTGCGCGAGGCAAATCTCCGATTTGTCTTCGACGGGATGCATGGCTCAGCGGCAGGTTTGTTGCCACGAGTGCTACGGCGGAATGGAATCACATGCGACGAAATTCGCGGGACGCGCGATCCGCGATTTGGCGGAGTGCATCCCGAACCCATCGAGCCGCACATTCAAGCGCTGCGCGAGGCGGTGCTGGCGGGAAAATACGATGCGGGCTTTTGCGCAGACGGCGATGGCGACCGCATTGGCGCGATTGACCGCGAGGGGGCTTTCGTCAATCCCCACCAGATTTTTGCGCTGCTCGTCTGGCACCTAGCGGGCACGCGAAACTCGCCGGGCGATATTGCCAAAACGTTTTCCGTAACCAAGCTGATTGACAAGCTCGCGACGAAATTCGAGCGCAGGCTCCACGAAGTGCCTATCGGCTTCAAATACATTTGCGAATTGATGCTCGAGCAAAACATCTTGATTGGCGGCGAGGAGAGCGGCGGCATCGGAACCAGCCTGTATCTTCCGGAGCGGGACGCCTCGGTTTCGGCACTTTTCCTTGCGGAATTGATGGCCTGGCACGGAAAATCGCTGGGTGAATTGCTCGCCGCACTGCACGCGGAGTTCGGTGAATACCACTACAGTCGAATCGATCTTGACTTGAAGCCCGGCCAAAAGGAAAAAGCTATCGCGCATTTTTCAAATGGCGCGCTCAACCGCATCGTCGATCTTCCGGTGGTGCGGCGCGAAAACCTGGACGGCATCAAGGTTTATCTCGGGGATGCGGGCTGGGTGATGCTTCGCGCCTCAGGGACGGAGAATCTCCTGCGGGTGTATTCCGAGACGTCCAAGCCGGAGCTGACACGCCGCGTTCTCGAAGCTGTAACGCAAATCGTCCACAATCTTTAACTGCCGGGACAAACCATGAACACCGTCAATCTCAACGAAAAGTTCAGCCGGTTCTTCGACTATTGCAATCCGCGGATCATCGGCGAAGTGAACGACTGCCATATCAAAGCGGTCAAACTTAAAGGCGAATTCATCTGGCATCACCACGAAAACGAGGATGAGTTGTTCTTGGTGGTGAAGGGCACGCTGCGGATGAAGTTTCGCGATCACGAAGCCATCGTCAAGGAAGGCGAATTTGTGATCGTGCCGCGAGGCGTGGAGCACTGTCCGGTTGCCGATGAGGAAGTCCACATTGTTCTCATCGAGCCAAAATCGACTTTGAATACAGGAAACATCACCAACGAAAGGACGGTAGCCCAGCTCGAACGGATTTGAGCCGCAAGCCCGTTCGAACGGCCCGCAACTCACCATGGAGCATCGGTACCACACGCTGGACGTCTTCACCACGACGCGCTTCCAAGGGAACCCGTTGGCTGTTTTTACCGACGGCGACAGCCTTTCGAACGATCAAATGCAAGCCATTGCGCGAGAAATGAATCTTGCAGAGACCGTATTCGTGCAGAAGCCGACGGACGAGCGCGCGCTCGCGCGTCTCCGCATTTTTACGACGCAGGGGGAGCTGAAACTCGCCGGCCATCCTGTGATTGGAACCTGGTTTTTGCTGGCAGGGCTGGGTGTCGTACCCGCGCAAGAGGGCGGCGTCCACATCATGCAGCAGACGGGCGCGGGAGTACTGCCCGTCGAGATTCGTTTCAAGGATGGGCGTCCACAGCGCGTCACCATGACGCAAATGGATGCAAAGTTCCGCCCGATCAAGTTCAAGAAAGCAGCGCTGGCCAAAGCGCTCGGCCTGACTCCGAAAGATTTTGATCCACACCTCGAACCCGAATGCGTTTCCACGGGCATTTTCAATTTGATGGTGCCGCTGCGGAACCGCGCTGCGCTCGGAAAGATCACCATGAACATGTTCGAGTTGCGCAAGCTACTCGGCAAAAACGCAACCATGGCGTACTGCTTTGCGCTGGGGGGAAACGGCAAAGGTTTTTCGCGTGGGATGCTTCCCTGGGAGATTTACGAAGATCCAGCGACCGGGTCGGCGGCTGGCTCGCTCGGTGCATATCTCGTCAAGCATGGCAAACTGGCGCCCGGCCACACGCTCAGCATTCTTCAGGGAGAAGAGATGGGCCGCCCCAGCCACATCGAAGTGGAAGTGACGCAGTCCGGCAAAAAACTAGTGCCGCGCGTGAGCGGCGCCGCTGTAAGAGTATTTGAAGGTACGATCCGCGTTTGAAGTAAATCCGCTAAAAAAAGAAAAAGGCCGCCCGGGCTAATTCCGAGCGGCCTTCTGAGGGTCTTAAGCCTTAGTGTTTCCTGGCTGGCGCTTTGGGTTGTGGCTTAGCCTGGGCCTTGGCTTGCGCTTTGCGATCCTGCTTCAGATCTTTGCGGTCCGCCCGCAAATCCTTCTTGTCCTTGTTAATGTCTTGCTGGTCTTTGTTGCGGTCTTTACGGTCCTGCGCCAGATCTTTCTGATCGTTGTGCAGGTCCTTGACGTCCTGATTGCGGTCCTTGCGGTCGGCGTTCAGATCCTTCACATCCTTGTTCCGGTCGGCACGGTCCTTGGCCAAATCGGCCTTGTCGTGATTGATGTCGCGCTGGTCGGCATTACGATCAGCGCGGTCTTTCGCCAAATCCGTCTTGTCGTGGTTGATGTCGCGTTGATCCGCGTTGCGGTCGGCGCGATCCTCACGCAGGTCCTGGCGCACGGCCTGAGACTGCTTGCTGTTGTCGCCGTACTTGGCATCATCCTTGGCAAGCTGGCGCTTGTCCTGATTGATGTCGCGCTGGTCGGCATTGCGATCCGCCCGGTCCTTGGTCAAATCGGTCTTGTCATGGTTAATGTCGCGCTGATCGGCGTTACGGTCGGCGCGGTCTTTGCTCAAATCCGCCTTGTCGTTCCGAATGTCTTTGTTGTCCTGATGAATATCGCGCTTGTCTTGCCGGATGTCGTTGTTGTCCTGATGAATGTCCTGTTTGTCGTTCTTGATGTCGCGCTTGTCCTGGTTAATGTCACGCTGGTCGGCATTGCGGCCAGCGCGGTCCTTGGCCAGATCCTTCTTGTCCTGTTTGATGTCTTTCTTGTCGTTTTGAATATCCTGCTGCTGCGGAGAGGGGGCCTGGGCGAATACGCCAACTGCAAACAAACCAGCAAACGCGAGCGCGAGCACACTTCGACGGACGAACAATTCTGGCTTCATTTGTCTTCTCTCCTGAAGAAAATGTTCCTGGTAATCACCACCACACTTACTGAATCCAACCCAGGTCATGGCACGAAGTTTCGCAGCCGCAATTTGCAGGCTACGACGTAGAAGGAGGGTGGGGCGGGGCAGCTCTAACTACTTTGCTTGCAACGACTTGAGGACAGAGTCAAGCACGCCGTTAACAAATGCGCCGGACTCTTCGGACGAGAATTTCTTGGCCAGATCGACGGCTTCGTTCAAAACGACCTTGGCAGGCGTGTCGCCCGCGTTCAATTCGTGAATGCCTAACCGCAAGATGGCACGATCGATGGCGGCGAGGCGTTCCAAGCGCCAATTCTCGCAATGCTTGGCAATGATTTCGTCTAGCGCCTTGACCTCTTTAGCTGCGCCCTCGAACAGTTGGTTGGCAAACGCGCGCGTCTGGTCCGCGGCTTTAGCGCTTTTCCAGAATCTTGCTTCGAGCTTGGCGGGATCTTGCTGGCTCATATCCCACTGGAAGAGCATCTGCATCGCGAATGCGCGCGCTTTGGTGCGGAGCGACACGTTACTTGCGCCGCGGCTTTCCGGCGGAAGCAGAGTTCGGCTGAGCCTGAGCGGCGCGCAGCTTGCGCGAGAGGTGCGCCATCTCGATTGCTGCCAAGCCCGCTTCGAAACCTTTGTTGCCGCCTTTCAGCCCCGCGCGATCGATAGCCTGCTCGAGAGTGTCGCACGTCAGAACGCAAAAGATTATGGGCAGTCCCGAGTCCATCTGAGCGAGCTGCAATCCACGGGCGGTTTCCGTGCAAACATATTCATAGTGCGCGGTTTCGCCGCGCAAGATGCAGCCGATGGCAATCAGCGCGTCGTACTTACCGGTCGCCGCGAGTTTTTTTGCGGTGAGAGGAAGCTCGAAGGAGCCGGGAACATGAATAACGTGCACGTCTTTGTTTGTCGCGCCCGCGCGATCAAGCGCATCGACGGCCGCCGCGAGTAATCGTTCGGTGATGAAGCTGTTGAAACGGCTCACAATGATTCCAAAGCGCAGGCCTGCTGCACTGAGTTCGCCTTGAATCTTTCCGGGTTGTAGCCGTTCGCCCATCACCTATTTTTTCGCGGCTCTTTCTTCTACTTCCCTTTGAACTGCGCCGGCCTTTTCTCCAAAAACGCTTTGGTTCCCTCGCGCATATCTTCGGTCGCGCAGGCCACGCCAAAGAGCGAGGCTTCTAAGAACAATCCTTCTTCGAGCGGCATCTCCATGCCGCGCTCGATCGCTTCCATCGTGAATTTCACGGCAATCGGGCCGCTGGCGATGATTTTTTTGGCTATCGCTTCCGCCGCTGGAACCAGCTCCGCTGGTTCATAAACATGATTTACGAGACCGATGCGAAGCGCCTCCTCAGCGGTGATCATTTCGCCGGTCAGGCAGAGCTCGTGAGCCGCGCCCTTTCCGCACAACCGCGCCAACCGCTGCGTTCCGCCGTAGCCTGGCAAGATTCCCAGCTTCACTTCCGGCTGGCCAAGCTTCGCGGTTTTGCTGGCGATGCGAATCGTGCACGCGAGCGCCAGTTCGCATCCGCCGCCCAGCGCGAAGCCATTGATGGCGCAGATCGAGGGCTTGCCGATGGTTTCGAGCAAGTGGAGCACGCTTTGCCCGTACAGCGAAAATTCCTTGCCGTTCACTGGCGTTTGCACGGCCAACTCGCTGATGTCCGCGCCCGCCACGAAGGATTTTTCACCCGCGCCGCTCAAAATGAGCACGCGGACGCTCTCGTCGTGACGCACTTCGAGCAAAACGTGATGCAGTTCCTCGATTGTTTGCCGGTTGAGTGCGTTCAGCACCTTGGGCCGGTTGAAGGTGATGTACGCGATCCCATCTTTCTTCTCAAACAGAATATTTTCGTAGGCCATCTTTCTCTTCTCTGTCCTCTGCGCTCTCCGCGTGCTCTGCGTTAATTCCGAATCTTCTCTCTGCCGCTTACGACTACAGCTTCATTGCCTTAGGGTTCTGCGGATCCGCATAATCATAAAATCCGCGTCCTGACTTGCGGCCGTTCCAGCCCGCCAGCACCATGCGTTTGAGCAGCGGCGGTGCGGCGAAGCGCTTCTCCTTGAATTCCTCGAACATGATTTGGGTGATGTAATACGTCGTGTCCAAGCCGACAAAATCGAGCAGCGTCAGCGGCCCCATGGGATGCCCGCAGCCTAGCTTCATGGAATTGTCGATATCCTCCACCGACCCGACGCCTTCTTCGAGCGCGCGAATCGCGTCAAGCAAATAGGGAACGAGTAGGCGGTTCACGATGAAGCCCGTGCTGTCGTTGGCACGCACTGCTGTTTTCCCAAGCTTCGTGCCGAACGCGACCATCTCTTCGTAGACCGCGGGATCGGTCGCAATGGTGCGAACGACTTCCACGAGTTTCATCACCGGCACGGGATTGAAGAAATGCAACCCTACGAATCGCTGCGGCCGCTTGGTCGCCGTGGCGATTTCCGTGATGGTCAGGGAAGAAGTGTTGCTGGCGAAAATCGTCGATGCCGGGCAAATCTTATCGAGAGCTGCAAACAGCTCGCGCTTTGCAGGAAGCTGCTCGATGATCGCCTCGACGATTACGTCGCAATTCTTCAAATCTTCCACCGAAGTTGTACCCTTCAACCGCCCGCGGATTTCCCCCTTCGCTGCTTCCGTGATAGTTCCCTTCTCCACAAGACGGTTCAGGTTTTTTTCGATGCCTTTCAGCCCTTTGTCTACAAGCTCTGTGCTCACTTCGCGAACTACCGTCTCGAATCCCGACGCCGCACACACTTGCGCGATCCCGGAACCCATCAGGCCACACCCCACGACTCCGACTTTTTGAATTGCCATGCTTTTCCTCGCTGAAACCGCGGACGAACCCCTCCGCCCGGGATGCAAAGTTTATCAGAAAGAGTTGGATTCCTGCTGCTTCTCTGCGTGGCTCTGCGTTCTCAGCGCCTCTACCCTTATCTCTTTTCAGCCGCCGCGCAAAATAGCCTAAATCGCAGGCGCCTCGACGATCATGGCAATTCCCTGCCCTCCCCCGATGCAGGCCGTCGCAAGGCCGTAACGAAGACCATTCCGGCGAAGCTCGTTCAAAATCGTAATCACGAGGCGCGTTCCGCTCGCGCCCAGGGGATGACCGAGCGCAATCGCTCCGCCGTTCACATTGGTTTTGTCACGCTTCAGCCCCAGCACTTTCTCCACCGCAAGATATTGCGGTGCAAACGCTTCGTTCACTTCCACGCGGTCCATCTGCTCGAGCGTCAGTCCCGCAAGCTTCAGCGCCTTCTGTGAAGATGGCACCGGCCCGATTCCCATGATGCTCGGATCGACGCCCGTCACTGCCCACGAGACAATTCGCCCGACTGGCTTCAGCCCCCGCTCTTTTGCGGTTTTTTCTCGCGTCACAACGACAGCCGCTCCGCCATCCACGATTCCGCTGGCGTTGCCCGCCGTGACGATTCCGTCTTTCTTGAACGACGGCGGCAATTTTTCCAGCGTCTCCATCGTGGTTTCCGGCCGCCGGTGATCGTCTTCGCTCACGACGATCGTCTTCTTGCCTTGCTTCACTTCTACAGGCACGAGTTCTTCTTTCATGCGGCACGCCTTGTACGCCGCGTCCGCCGCTTGCTGGCTGCGCAACGCGTAAGCATCGGCATCCTTTCTCGTGATGCCGTGCTGTTCCGCCAACTTTTCCGCAGTCAGCGCCATCGGCAACCCGCAGTACGTGTCGGTCAGGGCGACCATAAGCGAATCTTCCAGCGCCCCTCCGCCAAGCTTCAAACCATTACGCGCGCCGCGAATCACAAACGGCGCCTGGGTCATGTTTTCCATCCCACCCGCAAGCACTACCGTTGCATCCCCAAGCAAGAGCCGCTGCGCAGCTTGCGCAATCGCCTCGATTCCCGAACCGCACAGCCGGTTCACCGTCACCGCTGGCGTTTCGACCTTCAGCCCTGCCTTCAATCCCACATGGCGTGCGCCATAGATCGCGTCGGCGCTCGTTTGCATTACGTTGCCGAAAATCGCGTGATCAATTTCCCTTGGATCCACGCCCGAGCGCCGGATCGCTTCTTTCGAAGCGTTCGCCGCCAGGTCAATCGCGCTGACGTCCGAAAACGCGCCCGTGTACCGCGCCATCGGCGTCCTAGCCCCCGCCACAATCACCACATCCGTTGGAAACATATCTTCCTCTCTTTCCACACAATTTGACACTCAACAGTCTACCGTCGAAGTGTCAAAAGGAGAACGATAGGCGAATCGCCGGACGAATAGAGTATTGGGCAGGTTCGTTGCTTAGAGCTTCGGTGTTTCCAGCGTCACGACGGTATCCCCGCCGCGCTTGCGGGCTTCTTCGATGGAAAACTCCGCGCGGTTAATTAGATCCGTCACGATATCTTCACTGTCGTAATCCTGCTTGGGCACAGCTTCAACAATTCCGGCGCTTAGCGTAATCGAAGTGGAGTCCCATGGCGGACGCAGGCCGCTCGCTGCGCGCCGCAACTTGTCCGCCAGATTTTGCGCGCCGGCCAAAGTCGTATCCGGCAAAATAAACGCCAGCGACCAAGAAGTATATTTCACCGCGACGTCGTTCTGACGCACGATGGGCTGCAGCGACCTCGCCAGTTGCTCCAGAAAGCGCTCCAGCGTCGCCTCGCCCTGCTGCCGCAAAATTTCCGCGCCGCGATCGATCTGCAAAACGGTAAGCGCCAGAGGCGTGCCCTGCGTGCGGGCGCGGTCGGCTTCCGTCAGCAAGCAGCTCACATACGAGCTGCGGCTCAGCAAGCCCGAGCGCTCGTCAGAAACGCCCATGCGCCGCACCAGCGAGCGCAGCCGCGTGTGGCTCACGCTCATCAGCATCTGGTCGCCGATGGCCTGGAGGAAATACGCTTCGTTGGGCTTCCACTTATGTTCTTCGGCATGCGCCGCGATCAGCATGCCCGCAGGCGCCTGCGTCTCTTTGTCCGTAATCATCACGCCGAGCGCGGTCTCGACGCCCAGGTCGCGCAAAATCGAGCCATCGGCGGCCTGAACAACCAATCCCCCCAATTCATCTGGCTCGGCTTTCTCCATCTGCGCGAGCAACAGCACGACTTGCGCGCCAGGCGCGGGTTTCACGCCCGTGGCGCAGAATTCCGCGGCCATTTCCGGCGGCCGTCCCGGCGCGCCAACCACCGCCAGCGCCCGCGTCGCCCGCAAATAGGCTCCAACTTCGTTGACCGCGGTGTTCAGCATCGCCCGCGGCGTCTGCTGCCGGAAGATCTTTTGATTGATTTCCGAAATCTTCGAGAGGTCGCGCAGCGTCTCTGCCGAGTACACGCCGGTCCTGCTGGTGGGCGGCGTGGCTTGCGCTTCGACAACCGGCGCGGCGGATACGGGCGTCGCCGTGACGACCGGCTCCGCAGCTGCCTTTGGCGCACCTTGCGGCCACCAGTTTGCCGCTTGATACAGATTCGCCAAGCGCGCGTTGCGTACCTCTTCTCCGGGAAACATGATGGCGATCTTCTGCAACCGCTCGTGCGCTTTGCTCTGCAGCGAATATTGCAAGAAAATCTCGGTCTGCACGATCAGGTCTTCGAGCGCCTGCAAGTGCCGGCCCTCTTCCGTGTTGGCAAGCGGGACGGAACTCGGCGGGGGTGGCGGGGCCGGCACTTGCGGAGCGTGCCCACCCGTGGCCTGACTCGCTCGCGTCAGCCGGCTGGAAATGCGCTTCAAGTAGCCATCCTCGACGCGCCCGCGCAGCAGCTCCAGACGTTCCTGGTTCCGGTAGTCGTACGGATCGATATCAACGAGTTTTTCCAGGGACTCAGCCGCCTTCCTGACGTTCCCGGAAGTCAGATAAACATCAAAAAGCTTGATCAGAACTTCAAAGTACTGCGACTCGCGGTTCAGCTCACTGTGCATGGCAGCCCAGAATTCCAGGATGCCTTGCGAGTGCGGGTACTTCGCTCCCACGCCGTCCATCAGGGTGGCGAAATCGTTTTGCTTTTTATCGGCGAACATTTTTCGTTTCAGAGCCAGGAGAATCGTCGTGGCTTTCTGGTCCTGGCCCGCAGCGGCATAGCGGTCCGCGAGATCGAACAGTTGCGTCATGCCTTCATTTTTCTCGCGAACCACCCGCTCCAGCACTTCGGCGGCTCGTTCCAATTGCCCCGCGCGCATCAATGCGTCTCCGTAGGTCAGGAGAAACGGCGCATCGCTTTCGGAGGACACAAACGGTTCGAGCAGAGCCGCGGCCCGCACCGCGTTCCCGCTTTGCAGATTTGCCTGCGCATAGAGCAGCGCCACGCTGCGCTCTTGCGGCGCGAGTTTATACGCGCGGCCCAGCAGGTGCAGCGCGTCCGCCGCGGCGCCGCTGGCGGTGGCGAGCTGCCCCGCCCGCAAAAATGCTCGCGCGGCCAGCGCATTTTTCCCAATGCGCTCCGCCGACTCCGCCAGTTTCATCTGGCGCGCCAAATTGTCGGGATCGAGCTGCGCGATGCGTTCCCAGCAAAACAACGCATCCTCATCGCGTCCTGCCGCAGTGAACAGTTCCCCAGCCTTGTTGTATTGCTCGATGGCTTCATCGGCGCGGTTTTGTTTTTGTTGGAGAAAGGCGTAGCGTGCAATCCGCTCTGGTGGTTGGGGCGCTGGATTGGAACGCAGGAAGCGGTTGTAGAGCGCCAGTGCTTTGGCTTCATCCTTGGGTTCAACCATCAGGTCGAACAGCAGCCCGTAGTAAACCGCTGCGCGATCCTGCTGATCGATTCTTGTGTAAAGATCGCCCAGCGCCTGCGTCGCTTCTTGGTGCTGCGGCACTTCATCCAGCACCGCCAAATACGCTTCGATCGCATCCTCGACGCGGTTCTTCTCGAGGAAGCGCTTGGCGCGATCCAAATGCTTGCTGACGTCTGCGGCCATCCGTTCGAATGCCTTCGTGGTTTCTGAAACTTTGTTCCGGGTGCCGAGCTGGTGTTTGTTAGGCGCATTGAGCGCCCCTGGGACGGGGCTTCCCGCTTACGCACGTGTGATGTGCGTCCGCCCTTAGTTACTATATACCCTCAAAGGAAGGCCACAAACCCCATCGCAAAACCCGTTGCAGTATGCATTACCGGAGATTGCTCCTTGCAAGGCGCGCCTCAAATGCATGGGGACACCGCTCGAACCGCGCTTGAGCTCGGGTTCACTCTTGAAACGGGTACGGTTTTCCCGGGCAGGAAACTTTAGAACCGGGCGGTCTGCTGAAGCCGAATCCGTGCTGCGCCAAGTCCTTTTCGTTTACAGCGGCAGTTACTTAACGCCATTCTTCGGGTCCCACGAGCCTTGCTCTTTCCGCACGTAAATGATCTCCCCGATGTGATACGCGTTGTGCGTGCTGATGTGCGTAAAGACCTGCGCGTTCTCCTTCAATTTCGCTTCATCGGCGGTTTCCACCCACTTCTCCAGCTCTTTCATCACCTCGTCGAGCTGCTGAACGGTTTCTTCCCACTTTTTGCTGTCGAACTTATCAAACGTCTCGTCGTTGTTCCCGCTGAATTTTTCGAGCGGCTCCCCTTTCAACCTCATCAGATTCCGCTTGTTCCAATACACGATGTGGTACGCCAGTTGGCCGACCGAGTGATTCCCCTTGCCGTCGGTCCAGCTCGCCTGCTCCGCCGTCAACCCTTTCACCGCGATATTGGCGGGCACGAACCAGTCTTCGTTGTCGTGCGTGGTCTTCAGTTCCGCGAGCAAAACTTCTCTCAGCGTGGTTGGTTTCTTGTCCTGCCCATAAACCGGAATCGCCACCAGCAAAAGCACGACTGCAGCTAGTCGTTTCATCATTCGAAGAACCCTCCCCGCCCTTAGACACCCCAGCTTCCTGCCCGGCTTTCGCTGAGTGCGAAGACGCTGGCGCCGGGTCCCGTTTGCGCGGCCAACCCGGCGCCTTCACCACATTATTCCCTATGCTGCACGCGTGCTGCAGCCCTCGCCGCTTTTCGCAGCTTCTTATCGCAATCCAAATTGGAAGCTAATCGTCGACCCGTCACTAAGAGTGATGGTGTACACGTAGGTCGAACCAGCAGATAGATTCTTCGTGGTGATGTTGAAGATCCATTGCTGATCTGGCGCGTCCCATCGGAACGCCGTGTCGGGATTATTGGTGTCCACGATGTTGTCCACGGGCGTTGCGACCGTGCCGGTAATAATCTCGGTCAGGAAGAAACTGGTGACGACTCCTGGAGTCCCTATGGAAACTCCGTTCGCGTCGCCGACGCGGAATTGCGCCGGAACGGTTCTCCCCTGCTTGTACACGCTGGTGCCATCCGCATTGATGGGTTGCAGTATCTGATGGCCGGGGTTGCCGTCGACCGTCCCGCTGCTCGCAAACACAATTTTCAGTGTGCCTGCCGCATAAGTGATGGTGTAATTCGCTGAGGATTGCCCCGAGCAGGTGATGGGGTAGCTGCCAATGGGACTCGTCGTCGTTGCGGTCGAAGTGCAACTGAGCGTGCCGGTAAGCGACGCTGGCGTATCGCCGTTCACAAAGCCACTGTAGGTTGCGCTGAAAGCCGGATTGGGAGCATTCAGTATCTTGGCAGCGTTGTTGGCTGCGATCGTTAGCGACGCGATTGTGATAGTTAACGTACCCGCTTGATAGCTAATCGCGTAGTTCGTGGACGACGCGGGTCCCGAACACGTGATCGGATAGCTGCCCACTGGGCTGCCGGCGGTTGC
>Ga0187778_10000090_pt1 | contig 54792 bp, 48 predicted proteins | sample 1015_Q2_SP5_20_M_FD_132418 | JGI IMG/M metagenome (GOLD analysis project Ga0187778, IMG submission 132418) | Tropical peat soil microbial communities from peatlands in Department of Meta, Colombia - 1015_Q2_SP5_20_MG | ecosystem: Environmental > Terrestrial > Soil > Wetlands > Peat | place...
CGGAGGAGATGACGGCGTCCGATCAAGCAAGCGCGCCGGACGAAGCGGACGCCGCGATTCCGCTGGACGAAGTGCCGCTGCCGCGTCCGCGCCCGCTAGCGGCAAATCTGCCGGCCAACAGAGCGGCCAAGACCGATCACGATTAAAGCCGCCGGAGAGCGGCTAATCGGGTCGGTTGCGGCCGAAGCGATGAACGAATAATCCGGAAATAGCATGAACAGCTTGTGGCGCGCGTCTTGCACGTCCACAATAACGGCTCAAGGGATCAAATGGCTCCGCTTAGCAATCTCGCCGCCCGCGACGTCGAAACGCTGGTGCATCCCTACATCGATCTCGCCACTTTCCGCGACAGCGGGCCGCTCATCATCGAGCGCGCGCAAGGCGTCTACGTCTACGATACCGAGGGCAGGCCTTACATCGAAGGCATGGCCGGGCTGTGGTGTACGGCGCTCGGCTACGGCAACGCGGAACTGGTCGATGCCGCCGCAGCGCAAATGCGCAAGCTGTCGTTTGCTCATCTGTTCGGCGGCCGAAGCCACGACCCGGCCATCGAGCTTGCGGAAAAGCTCAAGGAGATCGCGCCGGTGCCGATCTCGAAAGTGTTCTTTTGCAATTCCGGATCGGAAGCCAACGACACGCAGGTCAAGCTCGTTTGGTATTTCAACAATGCGCTCGACCGGCCCAACAAAAAGAAAATCATCAGTCGGATAAAGGCCTATCACGGCGTCACGATCGCGGCGGCCTCGCTGACCGGTTTGCCGGGCAATCACCGCGATTTCGATCTGCCGCTGCCGGGCTTCCTGCATACCGACTGCCCGCATCATTACCGCTTTGCGCAGGAGGGCGAGAGCGAGGAAGACTTCGCAACGCGGCTTGCCGCCGAACTCGACGCGCTGATCGTGAGCGAAGGCCCCGACACGGTGGCCGCGTTCATCGCTGAACCGGTCATGGGCGCCGGCGGCGTGATCGTGCCGCCGCAAACCTATTTCGAGAAAATCATGGCGGTTTGCGCCAAGCATGACGTCTTCGTGATCAGCGATGAAGTCATTTGCGGTTTCGGCCGGCTCGGTTCGGCCTTCGGCTGCCAGAAACTCGGCTTCGTTCCGCATTCCATCTCTGTCGCCAAGGCCTTGTCATCGGCCTATCTGCCGATCGCCGGCGTCATGATTCCGGAGGCTCTGTACCAGGCTCTGCTCACCGAGAGCAAAAAGATCGGAACTTTCGGCCACGGCTTTACCTATAGCGGGCATCCCGTGTCCGCAGCGGTCGCGCTGAAGGCGATCGAGATTTATGCGCGCGAGCGGATTTTCGACCGTGCCGCAAAGCTCGCACCGCAATTCCAGGCGCGATTGAGAGCGCTGAACGGCCATCCGCTGGTCGGCGAGGCCCGCGGCCTCGGCCTGATCGGCGGCGTGGAATTGGTGGCCGACAAAGCAAGCAAGCGTTCCTTCCTGCCACAGCAGGCTGTCGGGCAGCGGGCCGTGAAGTTCGCCGAAGCCGAAGGCCTGATCGTGCGATCGGTGATCGGCGACGTGCTGACGCTTTGTCCGCCGCTGGTCATCAGCGAGTCGGAGATCGACGAATTGTTCGACCGGCTTACGCACGCTCTCGACTTAACGCTCGACTGGGTGGTGCGCGAGCGCATTGCACAGGCCTAACGATTGCAGCTCAAGCGACGAATATCTACCGGCGCACGAAACGTTCAAAATAAAACGGCGCCGGACAACGCCAGCGCCGAAGCGTAATGGATGCTCCGTTTAGCTTAGTACATTCTGCCCCTGCCGGGCACCGCCGTGGCTACTTGCGGACTAAACGGCGCGTCGCCCTGTTTCGGCGCCAAGACCACGACGATGGTGCCGACCTTCACGCGATTGTAGAGATCGATCGCATCTTCGTTCGTCATGCGGATACAGCCCGACGAAATCGCTTGACCGATGTATTCAGGCTGGTTGGTGCCGTGGATGCGGTACAGCGTGTCTTTATTGCCGGAATAGAGATACATGCCGCGGGCGCCCATCGGATTGTGCGGGCCGCCGGTAACATAGGCCGGCAGCGGACCGAGCCGCGCCTGTTCGCCCGGCGTCGGCACCCAAGCGGGCCATTCTTCCATGCGGCCGACCTTAGCGATGCCGCTCCAAGCCTGCGCCTCTTCGCCCACCGCGATGCCGTAGCGAATCGCTTGGCCCTTCGGCAGCACATAGTAGAGGAACTTGTTGTCGCTATCGACCACGATCGTACCCGGCGCTTCTTTGCGCGTGTAGTCGACGATGTGGCGTTTGTACTCGTCCGGGATAGACGCCTGCGCGTAGGGCAGATTCGCCATCAGCTGCTTGTCGCGCGCATTCCAGCCGGCTTGCGATGCAGGCTCAATCGTCTCCTGCATGCAGCCGCCCAGCGCAAGCCCAACAATGAGGAACGCTATCGCGCGCATCGACATAACTCGGTTACTCTCCTGTCCGTACCGCTCGCCCCAGCCAACCCGTTTAGGTTAATCCCAATACCCAAACCACCGCGGCGGTGCCAGTCGTTAGAAGGCCGTGACTACAAGGTCCGCGATAAGTGTTGCAGGAATGCCGCACTTGCCTCTGTGGCCTTGGATAAGCTGGCGAATGATTGAGGCCGGTTCCGGTCACCCAGGCGACGGGAGTATGTCATTCACTCATTAAGCGGCGGTTTACCACGGCCAATGCATTTTCAGTAACTTCGATCGGAAATGTCACGGCGTCGGGCCATTTGTCGCCCATTTCCGCCGCACTCAGTGCCTAACCGGTCGGCATTACGCACTAAGACGAGAAGAAACGGAGTTCTACATGCCGGATGTGACCGCCAAAATGGATAGAACAAGCAGTCAAGTTGCTGAAGGACGGAAGATTTCCGAGGTGAATCGTCGCTCACGCTCCGGGCTGGACGATCGCTACGGCCAAATCGGCATTTCCGCCGTCGCCGCCGCCGCACGTTACCAGGGCGATGCCAAGAACCCGGCCTATGCCCCCGCGCCGTCTGATTGGTGCGACCAATATGTCCAAAAGGTAGTTTGAGCGCAGTCCGACCGCTACCGACCGGCCGCCGCGCGCGGCTTATCGGACCGCACTGCCCAGACCTCGAACGCGGCCAGTACCACGACAACCACGCCGATCGCGACATCAATGGTCATCGCGGCGCTGTTCTGGAAGCCGAGCAACCAGGGCGATACGATCAGCCCAATTCCGGCGACCAGAATGAACCACTCTTCCCACACCGCAAAAGCGGCAAGCGCCGCGATCGATAGCACCGCTATCACGATTCCGACGACGGACGCGGTTTGCCATTGCGCGCCCGATGACAGGTCGAACAGCCACGGGGAAAAGAAAAGCACGCCGCTGAGGATGAGGTTCACGACGTCGCAGAGCCGAATGCTCGACCAGTCGTCCATTTCCTCCTCCCGCCTAAGCCGGGACAAAACGCAAGCCCGGTCTCTGAAGCAACGGCAGGGCGCAATTTTGGTTCCCGTGGAGCATCGCGCTGGCGGTGTCGCGTGATCCCAACAACGCCGGGACCCGAATTTTCCCGCGCCGAGATCGAAGCCGGGAGACGACTGTTTGCGGGAGAGTGGAACTTTCGCGCAGCGGCCGGCTCGCTCGACGCGCTGCCGGCACCTTTAGGACCTGAAGTCGCCTTTGCCGGCCGTTCCAATGTCGGCAAATCGTCGCTCATTAATGCGCTTGCCGGACGGCGCGCGCTTGCGCGCACGTCAAGTACGCCGGGCCGCACCCAGGAATTGATATTCTTCGGCGGACCGCGTCGGCTGATGCTCGTAGACATGCCGGGATACGGCTACGCCGCCGCCGCCAAGAACAAAGTCGCGGCTTGGTCCAGGACCGTCGAGGGTTATTTGCAGACCCGCGCCAATCTGGCGCGCGTTTATTTGCTGGTGGACGCGCGCCACGGTCTCAAGCCGGGCGACAACGCCATTCTCGACACTCTCGGTAAAGCCGCCGTCAGCCATGAAATCGTTCTTACCAAATGCGACCAGATCGGCGAAGCCGCGCTTGCGGAACGGGTCGCGGAGATTACGGCGGCGATACGGAAACGACCGGCGGCCTTTCCAGACGTGATCGCGACCTCGGTGCGAAGCGGCGCGGGGATCGAGCGTTTGCGCGCCGCCGTCGCACGGCTTCTCGCCGAGCGGCTCTAATTTTTCGCTTCAAGCCACTTTCCCCTATTGTTCGCCCCGGCTAAATAGCCGCAGCGGGCAAAGGAGTTCCTCATGGACGTGACGCCATTCCAGCAGGCTCAGATCCTCGCGGAAGCCTTGCCTTATATGCAGCGCTACGACGAGGAAATCGTCGTCGTGAAATACGGCGGTCATGCCATGGGCGAGGAGCACCTGGCGCGAGAATTTGCCCGCGACATCGTGCTTTTGGAGCAGACCGCGATCAATCCGGTTGTGGTCCATGGCGGCGGCCCGCAAATCGAAGCGATGTTGAAGCAGGTCGGCGTGCAATCGCATTATGCGGCCGGATTGCGCGTCACCGACGAGAAGACGCTCGAGATCGTCGAAATGGTGCTCGCGGGATCCATCAATAAGCAAATGGTGGGATTTATCAACGCGGCCGGCGGCAAGGCGATCGGACTCTGCGGCAAGGACGGCAACATGGTCACGGCGCGCAAGCTCACGCGCACCGTGGTCGACCCGGACTCGCATATCGAAAAGGTCGTCGATCTTGGCTTTGTCGGCGAGCCGGACAAGGTCGATACCACCGTGCTCGATCAAGTCCTCGGCCGCAACCTTATCCCGGTCCTGGCGCCGGTCGCCGCCGCGGCCAACGGCGGTACCTTCAACGTCAACGCCGATACCTTCGCCGGTGCCGTCGCCGGGGCGCTCAAGGCCAAACGTCTCCTGTTGCTGACCGATGTCGCCGGCGTATTCGATAAATCGAAGAAACTCATCAAGGAGCTTTCGATCGACGACGCGCGCCGGCTCATTGCCGACGGCACGATTTCCGGCGGAATGATTCCGAAGGTCGAGACATGTATCGACGCGCTCGAACAGGGTGTGGAAGCCGTGGTCATCCTGGACGGCAAGGTTCCGCACGCCGTGCTTCTCGAACTGTTCACCGAGCTGGGCGCCGGCACGCTGTTCCGGCGCTAGTTTCCCATCATGACAATCAGCGTTGAATGAATTCGTCCGTGGTCCGGGATCGGATGCGTCGTCTTGCTCCCGGCGTCGCGGCGGGCGCCGCGCTCGGCATTTCCGACGTTTTGGCCAAGATCGTTCTGGCGGCGGGAGTCGACGTCGTCTCGATGCTGTCGTTTCGCAGTTTTGTTGGTCTCGCCTTCGTCGCAACCTGGTTTCGTTTCGGCGGCAGGCCTAAGGCGACGCCGAGCGTGCGCCTCGTCTCCCTGATTGTTGGGATTATTTTCGCCGGACTGATTTTCTGTCTGTTCAAGGCGATTGAGACGATCGATGTGCCGACCGCGGTTCTCTCCTACTTCACTTATCCTCTTCTCACCGGCGTCGCGGCTTCACTGGCCGGCCTCGAGCCGCTGCGCTGGAAGGGAATTCTTTGCGCGGTGGTCGCGTTCTGCGGCCTTGCATTGCTGATCGATGCGCATCCGACCGGGCTCGCATTCGCGGGTGTGATCTACGCGGTCGGCGCGGCCTGCTGCCGCACCGCTGTCTTGTTGGTGACGCGCGCTTATCTGGTCGGCGCCGATGCGCGCCTAACCACCTGGTATTCGATGTTGTCGTCGACCGGAGTATTCGCCGCGGCGTCCTTCGCTAGACACGCATGGACCGTGCCGCAGACGAGCCTGGCTTGGGCATGCCTGGTCGCGCTGAGCCTCGCCACAACCGCCGCGATCTTATTTGTGTTCCTATCCACCGTCCGAATCGGGCCGTTCCGCACCGCCGTCATCATGCATCTCGAACCTTTGACGGCGACGATCCTCAGCGCCGCCGTGCTCGGCGAGGTCATGACGCCCATTCAAGGCTTGGGAACCGCCATTATGCTGGCGGCGCTGGTCGCTTTTCAATTGTGGCGATGACAGGCCCGAGGTGCATAATTTTCGCCTCAGAGGCGACATGGACGCAAATCAAACGTGGTTGATTCGAACCGTCATCTCATGTCACAAACTGGACCAACTTTACGCCGATGCTTCGGCGAATCACAAAAAATATCCGTGAAAAATTTAGGATGGAACCATGCGCGGGTTCCACAATAACTCGTTCGATCCTCAAACACTCGTCGTTTTAGAGACGGCGTTCGACGAAGCGTGGCTTACGCTCAAGTCGATCGGCAACACGACAGTGAAGCCGGACGAGTTGGCGCGGTGCGTCTTGCGTCTCGCCATGGAAGGCGAACGCGACCCTGTGCGGCTGCACGACGGCGCGCTTCAAGGCTTGGTCCCGGCGACCGCTTGGCGCGAGGTGAGCTGAGACGGCAGCGCTTTTTAAGAATGTGCGGCGATGACCGCGATCCCGGCGACCACCGCTCCCGCCAGCGATCCGGTCAGCAAGGCCCAGACGAATGGGATTGACTTGCGCAAAGCGCGCCGCATCGTTTGCGCCGGGCGCAGCGATTCGTGCAAAATAGTCATTTTAAGGAAGAACCCCCGATTTTTGGATACGCTGGATGATTCGGCAGCACTCCGATTTTCTTGCGGCAAAGAATGGCAAGAAAGAGTCGCGTAAGACGGCGCGAGACGCAACGCGGCATGCCGGCAAGCCTGGTTTCGCCCATAAGCCCGGTTTCGATCGTGTCGAAACCTGGGTCTTCGATCTCGACAATACGCTCTACCCGCATCATCTCAATCTGTGGCAGCAGGTCGATGTGCGCATTCGCGATTACATCGTCGACTTTCTCAAAGTCACGCACGAGGAAGCATTCCGGCTACAGAAAGACTATTACCAGCGCTACGGCACCACCATGCGCGGCTTGATGGAAGAACACGGCCTTCAACCGGATCAATTCCTCGAAATCGTGCATCAGATCGATCATTCGCCGTTGACGCCCGATCCCGCGCTAGGCGCCGCTATTGCGACGCTGCCCGGCCGCAAATTCATCCTCACCAACGGCACGCGTCATCACGCCGACGCGGTGATGCGCCGGCTTGGTATCGAAAAGCACTTCGACGATGTATTCGATATCAAGGCGGCCGAGCTCGAACCAAAGCCGCGCCGTATCGTTTACGAGCGATTTCTCGCTCGGTACGAGGTGGATGCGACACGCGCCGCGATTTTCGAAGATCTCGCCCGCAATCTGGAAGTGCCGCATGCGCTCGGCATGCTCACCGTGCTTGTCGTTCCCGCGGGCGCGCACGTGGTGTTGCGCGAAGAATGGGAGCTCGCCGGACGCGAATCCGCGCACGTCCACCACGTGACCGACAATCTCACGGAGTTCTTGCGCGAGATTGCGGGCCGGACTGCCGGTCGATGACCTCAAAGATAGCCGGCCAGGCCGCCGATATGCCAAGCGACGGGAATGAGTACCGCTATGGTCAAGCCGGAATCGCCGCGATAGATCGGCTGGGCTTGGTTGTCGCCGCGCAAGATGCCTAGGCCTCCATAGACGATTGCATAAATAAGAATCCAAAACGCCAGCTTATAACAGCCCAGCCAGTAGAAGACGCCGGCAACAAGGGCCACTCCCATGGTGATCATGGCAAGTCCTTCCGCTACGCCACAAAACATCGACTATGCAAGAATGGTTCCAACTTGGCCGTTAACGTCGGACCCATTGGCGGCGCAGTTTGAACGCTGCCGCAGCTGCGGTGCTTGACATAAATCAATACCGCCCCGACAAACCGCCAGCAGGGATGTCCCATGTCCTCACACGCCGTATCCCCGACACACGTAACGTCCGCGACGCAGACAATGGCCGCGACCGATCTTGCCCGCACCATCGATGCCGCCTTCGATCGGCGCGATGAATTGGGACTGACCACAAAGGGCGCCGTGCGCGAAGCGGTCGAGCAGGCGCTCGATTTTTTGGATCGCGGCGCGGTCCGAGTCGCCGAACGGGCGAGTGATGGTTCATGGCAAGTCAATCAATGGCTCAAAAAAGCGGTGCTCCTGTCGTTTCGTCTCAACGATATGAGCGTAATCCCCGGCGGACCGGGCCAGGCGGTGTGGTGGGACAAGGTACCGTCGAAATTCGATCGCTGGGACGACGCCCAATTCCGTACCGCGGGCTTTCGCGCCGTGCCCGGCTGCATTGTGCGCCGCTCCGCCTATATCGCGCCGGGCGTGGTGCTGATGCCGTCGTTCGTCAATCTCGGCGCCTATGTCGATCAGGGCACGATGATCGATACTTGGGCGACGGTGGGCTCCTGCGCGCAGATCGGCAAGAATTGCCATATTTCTGGTGGCGCCGGCATCGGCGGGGTGCTCGAACCGTTGCAGGCTGGGCCCGTTATCGTCGAGGACAATTGTTTCATCGGTGCGCGCTCCGAAGTCGCCGAGGGCGTGATCGTGCGGGAAGGTTCGGTGCTGTCGATGGGCGTGTTCATCGGCGCGTCCACCAAGATCGTCGATCGCGAGACCGGCGCAACAATACAGGGCGAGGTGCCGCCCTATTCGGTCGTGGTGCCCGGCACGATCGCCGGCAATCCCGGCAAAGGCGCGAAAGCGACGCCAAGCCTTTACTGCGCCGTCATCGTCAAGCGCGTCGATGAGAAAACCCGCGCCAAGACCAGCATCAACGAATTGCTTCGCGACTAGCCGCCGCTTCCGAAAGGTCGAAGTCACGTCGTTCCGATGGATTGGGCCTATCTCTTCAACCGTTTCGACGGCCGGATCGGCCGCAAGACGTTCTGGATCGCGATAGTCGTGCTGACCGTCGCCGAGATATTCGCGCATTTCGTCGCCGAAGCGATCCAGGGAGACCGGCTCAGCGCCATCGTCGATCTTGCTTTCACATATCCGGAGTTCGCCGTTGCCGCGAAACGCGGTCATGACCGCAACATGCCGCTGTGGCTCCTTGTCGTGTTCTTCGGCGCCGGGGCGGTGCTCGACTTGCTGGCGGTCCTGGAATTGACCGGCACCGACGAAGAGCCGAGCGCATTGTCGCTTTTCATTGCGGTGCCGTTTACCGTGCTGGGCCTGGCTCTGCTGGTCGAACTCGGTTTTCGCCGCGGCACCGTCGGGCCGAATCAATACGGACCGGATCCACTCGCCAATCGTTGACCGCAAATGTCCCCCGATCCCGTCACCATCGCTCGCGAACTAATCCGCTGCCGTTCCGTCACGCCGGATGAAGGCGGCGCGCTCGCTTATGTGCAGGACCTGTTGGCCCGCGCGGGATTTGAGACGCATCGGGCGGTCTTCGCCGAACCCGGCACGGCGCCGGTCGACAATCTCTACGCCCGTATCGGCACGGCAAGACCGAATCTTTTGTTCGCCGGCCATACTGACGTCGTCCCGGCCGGCAACGAAGCCTCCTGGTCGCATCCGCCTTTTGCGGGCGAACTCGCCGGCGGCAAGCTATTTGGTCGCGGCGCCGTCGACATGAAAGGCGGCATCGCCTGTTTCGCGGCGGCGGCGCTCGATTACCTTGGCGCCAAGGGCGGCAAGCCGAACGGCTCGATCTCGCTTGTTATCACCGGCGACGAGGAAAGCGTTGCGGTCAACGGCACCGTCAAGCTTCTGAAATGGGCGGCCGAGCGCGGCGAGACTTTCGATCATTGCATTCTCGGCGAGCCGAGCAATGTCGAAACCGTCGGCGATACGATCAAGGCCGGCCGCCGCGGCTCGCTCAACGGCACGCTGATCGTCACCGGCCGGCAAGGCCATGTCGCCTATCCCGAGCGCGCCGAGAATCCGATCCGGGGGCTCGTGACGCTGATCGCCGCGCTGCAGGCGCCGCTTGACGAAGGCAGCGAGCATTTCGCGCCGTCGAATCTCGAATTCACCTCGGTCGATGTCGGCAATACAACGGTCAATCTCATTCCCGGCGAAGCGCGTGCGCGCTTCAACATCCGCTACAACGACCGCCACAGCCAGACGGCGCTGAAGGGGCTGATCGAGCGCCGCGCCGCGGTCGCTGCGGCGGGCCATGTGCGTTATGCATTCGAATGGCAGCCGTCCAACGCGGACGTGTTTGTCACCAAGCCCGGCCGGTTCACCGAGCTTGCGATCGCGGCCATTGCCGAAGTGACCGGCCGCAAGCCGCGACTTTCGACGAGCGGCGGCACGTCCGACGCGCGCTTCATCAAGGAATATTGCCCGGTGCTGGAATTCGGTCTGGTCGGGCAGAGCATGCATCAGGTCGATGAGAATACGCCGGTCGGCGACCTGATTACACTGACGGCGATCTATCGCCGCATCATCGAAAAATATTTCGGCTGAGGTGCTGCGCCGCAGGCCCGCTCAGCGGCCGCGCGCGGTGATTATCTGCTCGGCAGCCGCGACGCCGGTCTGCCACGCACCATGCGCAGTCGAGAAATCACGGCTTGAACACGCTTCGCCGGCGAAGAACAGCCGATCCTCGATCGGCTCGGCAAGCGCCTGCCGGCAGTCGGCGAATCCCGGCTTGGCGTAAGAGTACGAGCCGAGCGCAAACGGATCGCGGCCCCAAAGATGGGCGCGGATCGGCTTGAGGCGCCGGGAAAAATCGCTACCGAAAATATTCACGAGTTCCGCAACGGCGAAGTCGAAGAATGCATGCGCGCCGCTCGCTTCGAGCGCGACGGCCAACGCGCCGCCGAAATAGGCTTCGATCATCGGCCTCCCGAACGGCCTGAAATGGTATCCGGCCGTCGCCGCGCGGTCCGTCCTGCCGAATATCCGCACGTCCTTGTCGAACTCTTCGGCGCCGTCCAGCGACATGAAAAACTTGTCGTCGAGTCCCAGCGGCAGACCGCCGGCCGCGGCAATTTTTGCTGGCAGCGCCGGCGTAAACGCAATCCGGTCCGCCGCCAATACCGCGCTCGGTACCGTCACGATAACCTGATCGGCCGCGATCGCGCCTTGCGGCGTATCGACGACAAGACGTTTGCCGCTGCAATCGATGCCGCGCACCGGGCAGTCGAACTTGACCGGAAGGCTTGCCCCATAGGCGTTCACCACAAAGCCATAGCCCCCGGAAATGCGCCAATTGATGCCGCTGTCGTCGTAGCGATCGAGATCCTTGATCGAAACGCGGTCCAGTTCCGCGCCGCTGACAAAGGTGCTCACTGCGTTGATGAGGCCGTTCCAGCGGCAGCCCGGCTCGAGCAAAGTCGCCGCCGCGGCGTCGGTGTCGCATCGCCCCGCCTCGTGCAGGCGCGCATAAAAGCGACCGAGCGCCTCGCGATATTTAACGTGATCGGCGCGCGGGAAGCCAATTTCGAGCGGCGGACGCATCCATGGCGGCGGAGTTTTATCGATCGTGGCGCCTTGCTCCTGCGCCACACGCGCCCAGGGATTGCGATCCGCCGAATGCAGCCAGCCGCAGCCGAGGTCGAGCGCGAAGCCGCCGGCGTCCGCGACGGTCCAGGCCCGACCGCCGAGTCGCGAGCGCGCTTCGAGGATCAAGCAGCGGATCGAGGCGTCGTGAAGTCGTCTAGCGGCCGCAATTCCGGCCGCGCCGCCGCCGACAACAATGACCTCGACATCGCTACCGGCCATCACGCGAAGTCCGCTGATGTTCCGCGTTGCACGGAAATTTGGACAGCATAATCCACCCGCACCAAATACAGCCCTTGCGGCGGCGCAACCTGGCCGCAGGCCGTGCGATCACGTGCGGCGAGCGCCGAAGCAAGATCGTCGGCAGTCCATTTGCCCTCGCCGACATGCATCAGCGAGCCGACCATGGAGCGGACTTGGTGTTGCAGGAACGAACGCGCCGATGCGGTAATGCGGATCACTTCGCCGTCACGTACGACATCGAGGCGATCGAGCGTCTTGACCGGCGACTTCGCCTGACATTCGGCGGCGCGGAATGTGGTGAAGTCGTGCCGCCCGATGAGCCGCTGTGCGGCCGAATGCATCGCTTCGGCGTCGAGCGGGCGCGGCACCCGCCAGGCGCGATTTTGATCGAGCGTCAGATCGGCGCGCCGATTGACGATGCGATACAGATAGTGCCGCTTGACGGCGGAGAAACGCGCGTCGAAATCCGGCGCCACGCTTTCGGCGTTCAGCACGGCGACCAGCTGCGGGCGCAAGTGAAAATTGATGGCGTCGCGGATGGTGTCGCCGTCCCACGCTTTGGTGAGATCGATATGCGCGACCTGACCAAGTGCATGCACGCCGGCATCGGTGCGTCCGGCGCCGTTGACCGTGACGCGCTCGCCGGCGAATGCCGCAATCGCATCGGTGAGGACGGCTTGCGCCGACATTCCGTTGTCCTGCGACTGCCAGCCGACGAACGGCGTGCCGTCATATTCGATGGTGAGCTTGTAGCGGGGCATCGCCGCGACTTTCTTCGCCGTCAATGCAAAATGCTGCCGCGCGGAATTGGCGTGCCGCGCAGGAATTCGCTGGCGCGCATCGGCTGCCGGCCCGCGCGCTGCAGTTCCAAAAGCCGCACCGCGCTCTGCCCGCAGGCGACGGTCAGATCGTCGTCGAGCACGCGGCCGGGCTCGCCATTGCCGCTGCCTTGCGTCGAGCGCAGAACCTTGACGCGATCCTTGACTTGATCCTTGACTCGGGTTGCGGCGGAAAGCTCGAACCAGGCGCCGGGAAAAGGCGACAGTCCTCGGCAATGGTTGTGGACCTCGTGCCATGGCTTGGTCCAATCGATGCGCGTTTCCGCCTTGTCGATCTTGTTGGCATAAGTCGCGCCGGCATCGGGTTGCGGCGCCAGTTGCAATGTTCCAGCTTCGAGCGCGGCTAGCGCGCGCAGCATCAGATCGGCGCCAAGGCGCGCCAGCGCATCATGCAGATCGCCGGCCGTCGCATCGGGACCGATCGCGACGCGCCCCGTCATGGCGATGGGGCCGGTGTCGAGACCCTCGTCCATTTTCATGACCATGACTCCGGTCTCGCGATCACCGGCCATGATCGCGCGGTTAATCGGCGCCGCGCCGCGCCAGCGCGGCAACAGCGAGGCATGAAGATTGAAACAGCCGCGCGAAAAACATTCCAAGATCGCCCGCGGCAGAATCAATCCGTAAGCGACGACGACCGCGGCCTCGGCGCCGTGCGCGCGCATTACGGCGGCAGCGGCGTTTTCTCGAAGGGTCGTCGGCGTGAAAACCGGCAGGCCGAGGCACTCGGCCTCACGCGCGACCGGGGAGGCTTTCGGCGCCATGCCGCGGCCGGCCGGGCGGGGCGGGCGGGCATAGACCGCGGCCACTTCGTGCCCGCCGCCGACGATCGCGCCCAAAGTGGGCACCGCGAAGTCCGGCGTGCCCATGAAAACGAGGCGAAGCGCCAATCACGCCTCCACCTTCTTCGTCGCGGTGTTTTTGGCGGCTTTGGTGAATTTCTTGATTACCCGGTCGCGCTTGAGCTTGGAGAGATGATCGATAAAGAGCACGCCATTGATGTGGTCGATTTCATGCTGCAGGCAAGTCGCCAAGAGGCCCTTGGCGTCGATCTCATGCTTTTTGCCGGCGATATCGAGATAGCTAACTTTAACTTCGGCCGGCCGCTCGACCTCCTCGTAGTAATCTGGGATGGATAGACAGCCCTCCTCGTACTTCGCGCGCTGCTCCGACTGCCAGGTTATTTCCGGATTGATGAAGACGTGCGGCTGGTGATTGTCTTCCTTTTTCGACAGATCCATGGTGATCACGCGCTTGGCGACGCCGACCTGGATCGCGGCAAGCCCAATGCCCGGCGCTTTGTACATCGTTTCGAACATGTCATCGACAAGCTTGCGGATGCCGGCGTCGATCTGTTTGACCGGCTCCGACTTCAAGCGCAGGCGCTTGTCGGGAAGGATGATGATCTCGCGCACCGCCATGGCGGGCGATGTAAGGGGTGAGTAAAGCGGGGTCAATGCGCTGGTGCTAATTGCGCATTCGCCGGCAAGGGGCTATGACCGTTCGCTCTTCGTTCCGGACCGCGAATCGCCACCCCGAACTGCCGAGCGCAGCCGATGACCGCCAGTCTGACCACTAGCCTGACCGATAACTTGCCGATTCTCGCGATTATAGCGATCGCCTGCGCCATGCTTGCGGTGCTGGCCGCTTTTGCCATCGCACTATGGCGATCGCGCCATCTCGCCGCTGCGAACACGCCGCCGCTTGCCGAACTGCTGGACGCGCAGCGCGAGGCGGCGGCCCGCCTCGAGGCCATGATCAAAATGGTGGCGGAGCGCCAATCGCAGGTTCAGCACGCGGTCAACGAGCGGCTCGATTCGGTATCGCACCGGCTCGGCGATTCGCTGCAGAAGACGACCCAGCACACGGCGGAGAATTTGCAGAAGCTCAATGAGCGCCTCGCCGTCATCGATAATGCGCAGAAAAACATCACCGCGCTCGCCGGCGAGGTGACCTCGCTGCACGGCGTTCTCGCCAACAAGCAGTCGCGCGGCGCCTTCGGCCAATTGCGGATGGAGGCGATCATCCAGGACAATTTGCCCAAGGGCGCCTACCAATTTCAGCACACGCTTTCGAATCGCACGCGGCCCGATTGCTGCGTGTTTCTTCCCGACAAACGTCCGATGGCGATCGACGCAAAATTTCCGCTCGAAGCCGTCACCGCCTACCGCGACGCCAAATCCGACGACGAACGCAAGGCCGCGGCGCAGCGCTTGCGTTCCGACGTCGGCAAGCACGTGACCGATATCGCGGACAAATATTTAATCCCCGGCGAAACCTACGAAGTCGCCTTGATGTTCGTTCCGTCGGAATCGGTCTATGCCGAGCTTTACGAGGGCTTCGATGACCTGTTTCAGCGCGCTTACCGCGTGCGCGTGGTTATCGTATCGCCATCGCTGTTAACGCTGGCGATCCAGATGGTGCAGCAAATCCAGAAAGACGCCCGCATGCGCGAGGCGGCCGACCAAATCCGCGACGAAGTCGCGCGCCTGGTGAGGGACGTCGGATTGCTAAGCGAGCGCATCCACAAATTGCAAACGCATTTCAATCAGGCGAGCGAAGATATTAGGCTCGCGGTCGTCTCGATCGGAAAAATCGAAGCGCATGGCGAGCGCATCCAACAGGTCGAACTGCAAGCCGAGACGGCGAACGCGATTTCCGCCCCAACGCTGAAACTGCAGGCGGGCGAGTAGCGGCGCATGGCGGCGCCGCCCGACGCGACCGGCAGCGTTGCGACCGAGCAAACCTCGCTTGCGGATACGGCCGCTGTCTATCTCAAGCCCCGCGTGCTCGTCATCATGTTCCTCGGCTTTTCGTCGGGCCTGCCGCTTGCATTGTCTGGCTCGACGTTGCTCGTCTGGATGACCGAGGCGGGCGTCAATCTCGGCACGATCGGCTTGTTCGCGCTGGTCGGCACGCCTTATACGATCAAATTTCTTTGGGCGCCCTTGATCGATGCGCTCGACGTGCCGGTGCTGGCGCGCCGGCTCGGGCGGCGGCGCGGCTGGCTGTTGCTGTCGCAATTTCTATTGATCGCGGCGATCGTGTTCCTCGGCCTGTGCGATCCGTCGGTATCGGCCTTGGTCGTCGCGATCGGGGCGTTTCTGGTCGCGACCGCGTCCGCGACGCAGGACATCGTCGTCGATGCGTTCCGCGTGGAAAGCCTCGAGGAAAGCGAACAGGCGGCCGGCATGGCGTCCTATGTCGCCGCCTATCGCATCGGCATGCTGGTCTCGACGGCGGGCGCGCTGTTTCTGGTCAGCGGCTTTCAAACGCTGGGCCTCGGACACAAGGCCGCTTGGAGCGCGGGCTACGCCGCCATGGCGGCGCTGGTTCTCATCGGCGTCGGAACGACGCTGCTTGCCAAGGAGCCGGCAAAATCGGCCGGCGCCGATGCGGCCCACGCGCGGGAGGGCACGCTGCAGCGGCTCGCCGAAGCGGCGATCGGCGCATTTTCGGAGTTTTTGACGCGCGAATTGGCTTTTGTCGCGCTGGCTTTCGTCGTGCTTTTCAAGTTCACCGATGCGTTATCGGGCGCGATGACCGCTCCATTCGTGATCGATCTCGGCTTTTCGCGCAACGAATACGCTGCCATCATCAAAGGCGTGGGGCTCGTGGCGACGCTGGTCGGAGGCTTCGCCGGCGGCTTCCTGGCGCGCGCTTATTCGCTGCCGGCGAGCCTTTGGCTCGGCGCGATCCTCCAAGGCGTCGCCAATCTCGCTTTTTCCTGGCAGGCGGTGCTGGGCCACAACGCGGCTTGGCTGAGTTTTGCGATCGTTGCCGAGAATTTCACCAGCGCCGTCGGCACCGTCATTTTCGTTGCCTATTTATCGGCGCTGTGCCGCAACCCGCTGCATACGGCGACCCAATATGCGCTGCTCACCGCGCTTGCCGCGTTCGGGCGCACTTATCTGTCCTCCGGAGCGGGCTTCATCGCGGCAGCGACCGGATGGGTCTGGTTTTTCGCGATATGCGCGGTTGCCGGTCTGCCGGCGCTTGTCCTGCTGGCATGGCTGCAACATCGCGGCCATTTCGAGGACCTGGTGCCCGCTACGAATTGACGCCCGGATCGTCGCCGCGCATCCGCCAATCACGCGGCTGCGACGCTTTCGCGCCAACCTGGCGCGCCCGTAAAAAAGTCTTTTTGTAAGGATCAGATCGCTATAATCGCAGTTGTTCCATTGCGTCACTTAAACCCGGGAAACCCCGGCCGGGCCGCCGCATTTCCATGGACACTATCCTGGTCAAAATTTTTGCAACGGCGCTGACGCTGAGCCAGGTCACGACGCAACCGCAAGCCGTCAAGACGAACTTCGATCCGCTCAAGGATCAAGACGAAGTCGTGCAGATTCTGCGCAACGGCTGCGCCCATATGAAGCAAGCCTTCGATATCGAGTCGATCAATCTCGACGATCTGATCGCCACCGCGCTCGACGATCCCAAAGCGGTCGGCGCCGACATCAAGGCCTTTCACGGCCTCAATTTCGCCGATCTAAACACCGCCTATCACCAATTCTGCAAAAACGAACCAATCGCAAATCCCGTCGTCGATCTGAAGCAGGTCATCGACTTCTTCAACAGCGCCGCCGCGGACCTGCCGGATCAAAATGTCCTCAAAGGCAAGAAATTGCCGAGCCTGAGCGTGGTCCTAGACGGCAACGGTCAAGATTTCGCCGACGTATTCCAGCCCGGCAATCGGCGGGTCTGGGTGCCGCTCGCTTCCGTCCCCGACTTCGTACAGAAGGCGTTCGTCGCCGCCGAGGATCGACGCTTTTTTCAGCATCACGGCGTCGATGAGCGGGGCATCATCCGCGCCTTCATCGGCAATCTCGCCGATCCTGGACGGCCTCAGGGCGGCTCCACGATCACCCAGCAGGTCGTGAAAAATCTCCTGGTCGGCGAGGACGTGACCTATGAGCGGAAGATCCGCGAGATGATCGTGGCGTCGCGGCTCGAACAAACGCTGAGCAAAAACGAAATTCTCGAGCTTTATCTTAACTCGGCCTATCTCGGGCGAGGCTCGTGGGGCGTCGAGATGGCCTCGCGCGGCTATTTCGGCAAACCGGCCAAAGACCTCACGCTTGCCGAGAGCGCGATGCTGGCGGGCTTGCTGAAGGGACCGAACTACTACAATCCGGACCGCCATCCCGATCGCGCCAAGGAACGCCTCGGCTATGTGCTTGATCGGATGCAGGAAGACGGCGTCATCAGTGCCGCGCAGAAAGACAAGGCACTGGCGGCTCCGCCAAAGCTTATCGCCTATCAACACCCGCGGCGGAATGCCGGTTTCCACTTTGTCGATTTCGTCGATCGCGAGGCTAAGGCCGACGGAATCCCAGATCTGACGGCGGACTCCTACACGGTCCATTCCACGATTAATGCGCAATTGCAGCGCGATACCGAGGCAGCACTGCAGGAAGGCCTGGCGCGCTACGAGCTATCGATGGGGCGCATGCAATTTCGCGGGCCGGAGGCGAATATTGCCGACGCCGTGCGCAAGCTCGAAGTGGACAACCGCGCCGGCATTCCGGCTTGGCAGCAGGCGCTGCAAGCGGTGCGCCTGCCGCTCTACGACGTGCATTGGACGCCCGCTGTCGTGGTGCTCAAGGGCGGCGGCAAAAAAGGCGACGACACGATCCGGGTCGGATTGCCCGACGGCCGCATCCTGCCGCTCACGGTTTGGACCGCCGCGATTCGGCGCGGGCTCAGTCTTTACGATGTCGTCTACGTTCACGTCGTCGAGAGCAGAGCCGGCCCCACCGCCAAGATCAAATCCGGTAACGGCAGCCGCAGCCTGCAAAACGGCACCCAAACTGTGGTCCAAACCGTCGCTCAAGCGCAGCTTCGCGTGCGGCCCACGGTGCAGGGCGCCGCGCTCGTGCTCGAAAACAAGACCGGCCGAATCCTGGCCATGGCCGGCAGCTTTTCCTATCCGCTCAGCCAGCTCAACCGCGCGGCGCAGACGCAGCGTCAGCCGGGCTCGGCAATGAAGCCGTTGACCTACCTGACGGCATTACAGCGCGGCCTGCAGCCGAATACGCTCGTCCTCAACGAGCCGATCACATTGCCTCCGATCAGCAACGACGTCGACGGCCGCTATGCGATCAGCCGCGACTACGGCGGCTATGCGCGACCGGAGGATTTCTGGTCGCCGCGCAATGCCGATTACAACGAGGGTGGCGTCTACACGATGCGGCGCGGGTTGGAGCATTCGGTGAATGTCGTCACCGCCCATCTGCTCGATGGCGGCATCAGCGAGAGTCCGGAAAAAAGCCTCGATGAGGTTTGCGCGACTGCGATTGCCGCGAAAATCTATTCACAATGCGTGCGCTACTATCCGTTCGTGCTTGGCGCGCAGCCGGTGCGAATGATCGATCTCGCCGCCTTCTATGCGGCCGTCGCCAACGAAGGCGCACTGCCGCGACCGCACGGGATCGATTCGATCGAGGAAAACGGCCGCACGATCTATCAATATCCGAAGACGCCGCCGCCGCGGATCGATGCGGCCGACCGGGTCTCGTTTTATCAGCTTAAGACGATGCTGCAGGGGGTCGTTGCGCGCGGCACCGCGCGCAGCATCGCCTGGCTGTCTCCTTACGTTGCCGGCAAGACCGGAACGACCGAGAACGCCGTTGACGGCTGGTTCATCGGCTTCACCAACGATGTGACCGTCGCGGTCTGGGTCGGCTACGACAATGGCGACGGTAAGCGCCGCTCGCTCGGCTCCAACGAGACCGGCGCGCGCGTGGCGCTGCCGATCTTCCAGCCGATCATCGAAGCGGTTTGGGGCGATCAAATCGCGCCCAAAGCGCCTTTGAGCGGACCTTCGCCGGAGGCCAGACAGCTCGTCGTCGACGTTCCGATCGATTACATGACCGGCGACCGCGTGGGCGGCGGCAATTTTATCGAGCATTTCCGCCGCACCGCCGACGGCCAGGCCGACGACACGCAATACCAGTTGGTCTCGCGCGAGGACGCCTATTATCAGGACCAGCAATGGGGCAATAGCGATCAGGGTTCTTTCTGGAGCGGCGGCGGGTACAATGGCAACGGTCAGTGGATCGGCCGCTCCTACTATCCGAACCAGAATTGGCCGAACCAGAATTGGTCGAACCAGAATTGGCGGCAGCCGCCGCAACCGCCGCCATCGCAGCCGACGGCGCGCGGCCTGTTTCAGCCGTGGCATTGGAGCGATAATCCTCCCCTGCGCAATTTCTTCCGGGGCGGAGGCGTGAACTAACGGCGTGATCTTGAAAGCAATTCCCATGCCTCGGCCGGCGGCCCTCCTACTTGCCCTGTTTGTCGGCACGCTTGTTGGCGCGCAATGTCTTGGGTCCGTGGCCCATGCGCAGGATTTCCGCATCGACGATGTGACGTCCGCGCGCAAGGTCGATGTGACGCGGTTGACGGCGAAGACGATCGAATTCAGCGATCGGACCACCGCCGGCGGCATCGACAGCGAGACCGCACTGACCCCTTTCGACACCTGGGCCAGCGCCCATCCCATCGAAAAGAAGTTTCTTGCGCTGTTCCCGGGCTATGTGGAGCCGGTGGTCGCCAACGACGCCGCCGATGGCGCCGACAAATCCGCCGGGAAGCCGTACACCGAAAAGCTTTACATGTACGTGGCGCAGGCGCGTTTCGTGCTGGCTAAGGCGCCGGGGGCGGTCGATCTGTCGCGTTACGTGAGCTTGCCCTTCTTGGAGAAGATCGATCCCGCGATACAGCACAAGCTCATTTCCGTGGCCGACATAACGACATTTAAGGACAAAGCCGGCGCCGGCAACGACAATCCGGACCGCAAATGGTGCAGCGGCCTGACGACGTCGATTTGTATCCTGTCCACCTACAAGCTCGAGGGCAAGATCCCGATGGGGATCATGCTGGTTAATAAGTTACGCGACAGCAGAAAGGTTGCCGACCACATCGATTTCCAGAGCGAGTTGGCCGCGCTTGCGCCGTCCGATCTCGATCAGGCCGGCTTGCAGGAATTGACGGGTCTCAACACGCCCGTCGTCGGCGCGCTTGAACAGAATATTTTCTACGTCAATCAGATCATGAAATTCGGCAAGTTTTTCGCAGTCCTGCAGGCGCATCCGAGCGACCCCGAAAAGACCGCGATCACTGCATTCATGGCGCTGGCCATCAAGGCTAGCGTGCTCGACGAGAAGCGCAACTTCGAGACGGTGCCGGTTTTGCGCAACCTGGTGCCTGCGCAAGTCCTCATGGGACAGTCGTCGTTCAATTCCGGCAATTCGATCAGCGCGGGCTTGCCGAAATACGCCCGCAACGAGATCAAGACCGTCGCAACTTTGCTCGGGAAGCAGTAATTTTCATCGACAAGGCAAGAATGAGTTGATCCGCGACGAATTTTCCCCGCAGCCATGCACGAAACCGATTTCTCGCACGAACATATCGAGACGGCGGCCGAACGCGCGGCGATCGCGCGAACGATCTGGGCCCAGGACAACGTCGTATTCACGACGGTCGGCATCGACATCGGCAGTTCGACCTCGCATCTGTTGTTCGCGAAAGTTCTGCTCCGACGGCAATCGCAAGGCCTATCGAGCCGCTTCATCGTCGCCGCCCGCGAGATCGTGTGGCGTTCGCCGATACGGCTGACGCCGTTTCTTCCGGACGGCACGATCGATGCCGCAGAGCTTGGCGAATTTATTCGCGGCTGCTATCGCGAGGCCGGATTTGCGCACGGAGATGTCGGCGGCGGCGCCGTCATTCTCACCGGCGAGGCGATCAAGCGCAAAAACGCGCGTGCCATCGATGAGTTGTTCGCAGCGGAGGCGGGGAAGTTCGTTTGCGCCACCGCCGGCCACAGGCTCGAATCCCGCCTCTCGGCGCACGGATCGGGCGCGGTGGCATTGTCGAAAGCGCGCGAAATTTGCCTGCTGCATATCGATATCGGCGGCGGTACCATCAAGCTCGCGTTGATCGACCGCGGCGCCGTCGTCGGGCTATCGGCTTTCGCGGTCGGCGGCCGGCTGATTGCGGCGGACAAAAGCGGCGCCTGGACCCGTATCGATCACTCCGCGCGCCTCGTCGCCGACGACATGCACATAGAACTATCGCCGTCGACGCTCGCCGATGAATCCGTTCGCCGCAGGTTCGTACAACGGCTCGCGACGCTGGCGGCGGACGTCATACTGGATGCACCGCTCGATTCGTTGGGGCGCTCGCTTCTCCTCACCGAACCCTTGCCACGTGGACTTTCGCCGGCGGCGCTGACATTTTCCGGCGGCGTTGCCGAGTATCTGTTCGGCCACGAACGCTGCGAATTTGGCGATATCGCCAAGCCGCTTGCCGACGAACTGGCGCACGCGCTGAGCCGCCGCGTGAGCCTGCCGCTGATCGACCCCGGCCAGCGTATCCGCGCGACCGTGATCGGCGCCTCGCAGTTCACGGTGCAGGTCAGCGGCAAAACGATTTACCTGCCGGACCCTTACGTTCTGCCCGTGCGTAACGTGCCGGTCGTGCGCATGACGATGGAAACCGAACGCCTCGATCGCGAACGGATCGCCGCCGAAATCCGTAGCGGTCTCGAAGAAATCGAACTCGACAACGTTCCCGGGATCACCATCGCGTTTGCTTGGCACGGCGATCCGGAACATGCGCGCTTGAGCGCGGCGGGCGAAGCCATTCTCGGTGGCCTGCGGCTTGTACAGGACAGGATCAAGCTCCTCGTCCTGGCAATCGACGGAGATATCAGCAAGACGTTCGGCCGCCTCCTGCATCGCGAGCTCAAATGGCCGGGCAAAATCGTTTCCATCGACGGCGTGGAACTGCAGGAATTGGACTATATCGATATCGGCGAACTGATCGCGCCGCCCGGACTCGTGCCCGTGGTGATCAAGTCGCTGTTGTTCGCATAATTATCGCGTACCGCACGTGCGATGGCCCGCGGTGACAAGGCGCGTCAAACCGCTATGATTGTCGCTACGCCGATGTCGGAGAGATGGCGATGAACATCCGTGAGACCCCTCAAACCAAGCCGCGATACGGCATTGACCCCTATACGGATTGGCTTGCCGCCGAAGACATTCCGGTCACCGAGGACTATGGCGTCGATCTATTCGGCGTCGAGACCGCGCCATGGCCTCGTTACGACGTCAAAGGGGCAGCGGTTCATCTCAAGGGCCGCGGCGATTTTGCCAACATGTTTCTGTTCGAGATCGCCCTCGGCAAATCGACCGCGCCGCAGCGGCACCTCTATGAAGAAGTCATCTACGTGCTCGAGGGTCATGGCTCGACGCAGCTCGAATTCGCCGACGGCAGCCGCCGCAGTTTCGAATGGGGCGCGAAGAGCCTGTTCGCCATTCCGCTCAATGCCAAACACCGTCACTTCAACGGCAGCGGCGTCGAGCGCGCGCTCCTTGTCAGCACAACAAACTTGCCCATGGTGATGAATGTCTTTCACAATGAAGCTTTCGTGTTCGGCAGCGACTTCGACTTCAGCGACCGAGCGGGCAAGCAGGAATACTTCTCCGGCGAAGGCGATCTCATCACCGTGCGGCCCGGCAACCACATGTGGGAAACGAATTTCGTACCGGACTTGACCGCCATCGAGCTGAAAAGCTGGGGCGATCGCGGCGGCGGCGGCACCAACATCATGTTCGTGCTCGCCGACGGCACCATGCACGCGCATATCTCGGAAATGCCAGTCGGCACCTATAAGAAGGCGCATCGGCACGGGCCGAGCTTCCACGTCATGTGCGTGATGGGCCAGGGCTTCTCCTTGCTGTGGTACGAGCACGAGAAGGATTTTCGGCGCATCGACTGGAAGCACGGCATGGTGCTGGTCCCCGCCGACCGCCAATTTCATCAGCACTTCAATACCGGCCCCGCCCCGGCGCGTTATCTTGCCACCGCGGTCGGCGGCCTGCGCTATCCGACGACGCGCGCACAGCGGGTGTCGCTCCTCGGCGCGAGCGAGGGCGACACGCCGGCGGTGTCGAAAAGCGTCAAGGAAGGCGGCGACCAGATCGAATACGAGGATCAGGATCCGCGCATCCACCGCATCTGGCTCGAAGAGATGCGCAGGAACGGCGCGCCGCCGCGCATGGATAGATATATCCCGACGCCGGCGGATATGAAGGCGGCTGTGTCGTCCTAAGTTCGCAGTGGTACTACGCCGCCGCGCGCGCGTTATCGCCGCGCTCAAGCGCCTGCAACGCTTCGTCCGTGGTCTGCACGTCGCCGAATTGTCCGAAGAACGCCGAAAGCGTCGCGTTGTGCTCTTCGTCGGTATGGGTGGCAAGGGCGTCGGAAACCATGATCACTTTGAAGTTCAGCATCATGGCATCTCGCGCGGAGCTTTCGCAACAAACGTTGGTCGCGGTGCCCGCGATCAAAAGCGTGTCGATGCCGCGGTCGCGAAGATAGCTCTCGGCCTTCGAGGAGCCTTGAATGAACGCGCTGTAACGGTTCTTGGTTAGCTGCGCGTCCTTGGGCTTGATCTCGTTGAGATGCCAGAACTCGTAACCGTCGCCGTCGATATCCATCGCCGCGTAACGCCGATCCCTGCGATCTGGCGTCATCAGGCACTCGTGAAAGGTGGACCAGCTTTCCCGCGTGTTCCTGGTGCCATTGCGAATCCATACGATATGGCCCCCGTTCCGGCGTAGACCAGTGGCTAGCCGGTTGATGTTCGGCACGATTTCCCGCGCCAGCGGAATCTCGCCCTGATGACCGGGCTTGACGAAATAGTTCTGCATGTCGATCACGAGCAAGGCGGCCTTGCGCGGCTCGATCGTATCGAAGGGATGCAGTTTACCCATCCGCGCGGTCATGCGCTCGAGTGCGGCTGGGGAAATTGCGATCTTGTGCATCGTTGCGTCCTCAACTAGTCGTCTTGTTGATCGCCGTCGGAGCTCCGTTCAGGGTCCAATGTGCCACAAAATCAGAGCTTGATCGAGCGCGAGGCCGAGAGTCATGTCTGTCGGTATGTTCGGCAATTGGGAATTCTGGATCGACCGCGGCGGTACGTTTACCGACGTGATCGGTAGGCGCCCCGACGGCAGCCTCGTCACCCACAAATTGCTCTCGGAAAATCCCGAGGCCTATCGCGATGCGGCCGTGCACGGCATCCGCCATCTGCTCGGACTGCCGCCCGGCGCCGCGATCCCGAGCGAACGCATCAATGCCGTCAAGATGGGCACGACCGTTGCGACCAATGCGCTCCTTGAGCGCAAGGGCGAGCGCACGCTTCTCTTGATTACCAAGGGCTTTCGCGATGCGCTGCGTATCGGCTACCAGGCACGGCCGAAAATCTTCGCACGTCACATCGTCAAGCCGGACATGTTGTACGAGCGCGTGGTGGAGGTCCATGAGCGCGTGCGCGCCGACGGCAGCGTCGAGCGCGAGATCGATCTTGGCGCGGTGCGCGGCGAACTCGATCGCGCCAAAGCCGACGGCATCGGCGCCGTCGCCATCGTGCTGATGCACGCCTATCGCTACAACGTCCACGAACAGCGCCTGGCGGGCTTGGCGCGCGAGCTCGGCTTTCCCCAGGTGTCGGCGAGCCACGAAGTGTCGCCGCTCATCAAGTTGGTCGGCCGCGGCGATACGACCGTCGTCGACAGCTACCTCTCACCAATTCTACGCCGCTACGTGGCGCAGGTGGCGGGAGATTTGCAAGACGATCCCCTCTCCCCGCTAGCGGGGCGAGGGACAAAGCTCATGTTCATGATGTCGTCGGGCGGTCTAACGGCCGCCGACCTGTTCCGCGGCAAGGATGCCATCCTGTCGGGGCCGGCGGCGGGCGTGGTCGGGATGGCCGAGACGGGACGAGCGGCCGGTTTTTCGCGGCTGATCGGCTTCGACATGGGCGGCACTTCGACCGACGTGTCGCATTTCGCCGGCGAATACGAGCGGGCGTTCGAGACGGAAGTCGCCGGCGTGCGCATGCGCGCGCCGATGATGCTGATCCACACGGTGGCGGCGGGCGGCGGATCGATCCTGCACTATGACGGAGCGCGGTTTCGCGTCGGGCCGGATTCGGCCGGCGCTAATCCCGGACCGAAATGCTATCGCCGCGGCGGTCCGCTCGCGGTGACCGACGCCAATGTCATGGTCGGCAAGCTCATCCCGGATTTTTTCCCGCACATTTTCGGGCCGCGGCAGGATTTGCCGCTCGACGCCGATGCGGTCGGAGCGGCGTTCGCCGCCTTGGCGAAAGACATCGGCGGCGGGCGTACGCGCGAGCAAGTCGCCGACGGTTTCATCAGGATCGCGGTCGAGAACATGGCGAACGCGATCAAGAAAATCTCGGTCCAGCGCGGCTATGACGTCACCCGCTACGCGCTCAATTGCTTTGGCGGTGCCGGCGGCCAGCACGCCTGCCTGGTCGCCGACGCGCTCGGCATGACGAGCGTGCTGATCCATCCCTTGTCCTCGCTGCTGTCGGCTTACGGCATGGGCCTGGCCGATATCCGCAGCGTCCGTCAGCATGCCATTGAGGAGCCGTTCGGCAAGAAAGCGCATGCAACGCTTGAAACAGTGGCGAGGCGGCTCGCGCGCAACGCGATTGCGGAAGTCGCCGGCCAAGGCGTCGCCGTCGGAAAAATTCGCCTCCATGTGCGGGCGCATATCCGTTATGCGGGCACCGACACGCCGCTCGTCGTCGATGCGGGAGCATTCAAGCCTTCCTTCCGCGAGAATCTGACACTGCTATCGCTCGCCAAGATGAAGGCCGGATTCGAACGCGCGCACAGAGCGCAATTTGGCTTCATCGATCGCGGCAAAGAACTCGTCATCGAGGCGGTTTCCGTCGAGGCCATCGGCGGCGGAGCGCGTTTTGCGGAAAAGTTGCGCAAGCCCGCCCGGCGGAGCCGGCCCGCGCCGGCGCGCCCCACGCGGTTCTTCTCCAGCGGCGAGTGGCATCGCGCCGTCGTCTATTTGCGCGAGACCCTCTCGCCGGGCCACAAGATCAGGGGCCCGGCCATTATCATCGAACCGCATCAGACGGTGGTGGTCGAGCATGGCTGGCAGGCAGAACTCACCGCCAAGGATCATCTGGTGCTGCGGCGGGTGCGCAAGCTCAAGCGTGCGCGCGCGATCGGAACGCATGCCGATCCGGTGATGCTGGAAGTGTTCAATAATCTCTTCATGTCGATCGCCGAACAGATGGGCGTAGCGCTGCAAAACACCGCGTATTCGGTGAACATCAAGGAGCGCCTAGACTTTTCCTGCGCCGTCTTCGACGGCAACGGCTCGCTGGTTGCCAATGCGCCGCACATGCCGGTGCATCTCGGATCGATGGACCGCGCCGTCGAAACCATCATCCGCGAGAACAAGGGCGCCGTGCGTCCTGGCAATGCCTATGCCATCAACGCGCCCTATAACGGCGGCACGCATTTGCCGGACATTACCGTCTGCACGCCGGTGTTCGGCGGACGCCAAATCTTGTTCTGGGTCGCCTCCCGCGGCCACCACGCCGATGTCGGCGGCATTTCGCCGGGCTCGATGTCGCCGAACGCCACCACCATCGAACAGGAAGGCGTCTATATCGACAATTTCAAGTTGGTGGACCGCGGCCGTTTCCGCGAGAAGGAACTCTACGCGCTGCTCAACGGGGCAAAATATCCCGCGCGCAACCCGTTGCAGAACGTCAACGATATCAAGGCGCAAATCGCCGCCAACGAAATGGGCGTGCGCGAGTTGCGCAAGATGGTGCGTCATTTCACGCTGCCCGTTGTGCGCGCCTATATGCGGCATGTGCAGGACAACGCCGCGGAAAGCGTGCGCCGCGTCGTCGACCGGCTGTACGACAGCACGTTCGCGATTACGACCGATCAAGGCAATACGATCAAGGTGCGGATCGAGGTCGACAAGGAAAGCCGGGAAGCGACCGTCGATTTCACCGGCACCAGCCCACAGCAGCCGAGCAACTTCAATGCGCCGGAACCAGTGACCCGCGCCGCCGTGCTCTATGTCTTCCGCGTCATGGTCGACGATGACATCCCCATGAATGCCGGTTGCCTGCGTCCGATCCGCATCATCATTCCGAAACGGTCCATGCTCTCGCCGGAATTTCCCGCCGCGGTCGTGGCCGGAAACGTCGAAACCTCGCAAGAGGTCACCAATTGCTTGTTCGGCGCGCTCGGCGCCATGGCGGCGGCGCAAGGCACCATGAACAATCTCAATTTCGGCAATGCGCAGTATCAGTATTACGAAACGATCTGTTCGGGCTCGCCGGCCGGGCCCGGATTTCCCGGCACGGATGCCGTGCATACCCACATGACCAACACGCGGCTCACGGATCCCGAGGTTCTGGAATTCCGTTATCCGGTCCTGCTCGAAGACTTCCACATCCGAAAAAATTCCGGCGGACGCGGCCGATGGAATGCCGGCGACGGCATTCGCCGCACCATCCGATTTCTGCAAAAGATGGAATGCACGATTCTTTCCGGTCACCGCTGCATTCCGCCATTCGGCCTCGCCGGCGGCGGCGACGGGCAGATCGGCGAGAACAAGGTGCGGCGCAAGGACGGCCGGCTTGAAAGGCTACAAGGCTGCGACGCCACCGTCATCGACGCCGGCGAGGCGATCGTCATTCAGACGCCGACCGCGGGCGGCTACGGCAGACCGGACTGATAGAGCCGCAAAAGAGAAGTTTCGCTAGACCCTACCGGCGCGATACTGCGGCCCCATCAAACATCTAGAGACACAATCGATTCAGTTTAAAACGATTACGCTCTAGTTTGATCTTCGCGCCACCGAGTAGCTGATGTTCACCTGGTTGCCTTGCCAATAGAACCTGTAATCGACGGCGACATTGGCGCCGTCCGGCAACGGCAAAAGCGCTCGGCAGACCACTTCCGTCTTGCCGCTCGACACCGTCGTGATCGGTTCGAAGCGCACCGGTTCGAGTCTGAGCTCCTTGAGCACATCCACGAGCGTGCGCTTGGCGCGTTCCGAATCGCATTGCGGCAGCACGAAGCGGTCACGCAAGCCGCGGTAGAGGAGGCCGGCGGCGACCACGACGACGGCGACGCCAATAAACCGAATCGCCAGCCGAACAAGCCGCGCCCGTCGTGGCAGCGCCGCGAGCCGCTCGCCCCGAATGGAAGACTCTCGTTGCGAAGATTCTTCGGGCATCGCAGCATGCCTCTTTACGCTCCGGTCCGAAAATCGCGTGCGAGCTACAGCGCCTTGACGATTTCTTCGGTCATCTTCTTGGCGTCGCCGAGCAGCATCATCGTATTGTCGCGGTAAAACAGCGGATTATCGATGCCGGCATAGCCGGAGGCGAGCGAGCGTTTGTTGAACATTACGGTGCCCGCCTTCCACACTTGCAGCACCGGCATGCCGTAGATCGGCGATTTCGGATCGTCTTCCGCCGCCGGGTTGGTGACGTCATTGGCGCCGATCACATAGGCGACGTCGGCCTGCGGAAATTCCGAATTGATATTTTCCAGTTCGAATACTTCGTCGTAGGGAACATTGGCTTCGGCAAGTAGCACGTTCATGTGGCCCGGCATCCGTCCCGCGACCGGATGAATCGCGTATTTGACCTCGACCCCCGCCGCTTTGAGCTTGTCGGCCATCTCACGCAGCGCGTGCTGCGCCTGCGCCACCGCCATGCCGTAGCCCGGCACGATGATCACCTTGCCGGCATTCTTTAGGATGAAGGCTGCGTCCTCCGCCGATCCGATCTTGACCGGCCTGTCGCCGGCATGCGCGGCTGGCCCCGCCACCTCGCCGCCGAAACCGCCGAGGATCACGGAGAAGAAAGAGCGGTTCATGCCCTTGCACATGATGTAGGACAGGATCGCGCCGGACGAGCCGACCAGCGCACCGGTGATGATCAGCGCCGAATTGCCGAGCGTGAAGCCGATGCCTGCCGCGGCCCAGCCGGAATAGGAATTGAGCATCGAGATCACGACCGGCATGTCGGCGCCGCCGATCGGAATGATGATCAGCGCGCCGAGAAGAAAAGAAACCGCCGCGATCAGCCAGAAGGCGAGATGCTGTTGCGCTTCGAAAAACCAAACGATGAGCGCGACCAGCGCGACGGCGAGCGCGATATTGATCGCGTGCCGCGCCGGCAGGAGGATCGGCGCGCCGCTCATGCGGCCCGAGAGCTTGAGAAAGGCGATCACCGAGCCGGTGAAAGTGATGGCGCCGATCGCCACGCCGAGCGACATTTCGATCAAGCTCTGGCCGTGGATCGCGCCTTCAGCGCCGATACCGAAGGCAGCGGGCGCATAGAGCGCGCCGGCGGCGACCAGCACCGCGGCCATGCCGACCAGCGAATGGAATGCCGCCACCAATTCCGGCATCGAGGTCATCGGCACGCGCCGTGCGATCACTGCGCCGGTGCCGCCGCCGAGCGCCATGCCGACGACCACGAGGCCCCAGGCGGCGGTGCTTGCCGGCGGATGCGATGCGAGCGTCGTCGCTATCGCGATCGCCATGCCGATCATGCCGAACAAATTTCCGCGCCGGCTTGTCTCCGGATTCGACAAGCCGCGCAGCGCCAGGATGAAAAGCGCGCCGGCGACGAGGTAACAAATCGCGACGAGATTGGCGCTCATCGGCGGCCCCCTGCCGCAAGCGGCGGTGTGAAGGGATCGTCGCGTATCGTGTTTACCGTCGTCACTTTTTCTTCCGCTGGAACATGCCGAGCATGCGTTGCGTCACCAGAAAGCCGCCGAAAATGTTCACCGAAGCGAAGCAGAGGGCTATGAAGCCAAGCGCGCGCGCCCACAGCGGTCCGGAATCGTCGGCGACGAGCGCTACGCCGACCGCGAGCAGCGCGCCGACGACAATCACCGACGAAATTGCGTTCGTCACCGACATCAGCGGCGTGTGCAGCGCCGGCGTGACGGACCACACCACGTAATAACCGACGAAGACCGCGAGGACGAAAATCGACAGGCGGAAAACGAAGGGGTCGGCGACTTCGCTTGCCGCCGCGGGGACATTGCCCGTCGCGGCGGCAATGAGATCGAGCTGGCTGAGGATCGAGAGACTTATCATGGCAAGGCTCCGCTCTTCACTTCACGCGGCGCTCTTCGGCTTGAAATTCGGATGCACGATCGCGCCGTCGCGCGTCAGCGCTGTCGCCTTGACGATCTCATCGTCCCAATCGACGGCAAGGGCCTTGGTCTTCTTGTCGATCAGGATTTCGAGAAAGGCAAAGAGGTTCTTGGCGTAAAGGCTCGAAGCCGTCGCGGCGAGCCGCCCCGGAACGTTGCGATAACCGACGATCTTTACGCCGCCGACTTCGGTCACGCTGTCGGGAACGGCGCCCTCGACATTGCCGCCCCGCTCGACGGCAAGATCGACCACGACAGAGCCGGGACGCATCGAGGCCACCATTTCCTTGGTCACCAGCCGCGGCGCCGGACGGCCGGGAATAAGCGCGGTCGTGATCACGATATCCTGTTTCTTGATGTGCTCGGCGACGAGGGCAGATTGTTTGGCCTGATACTCCTTGGACATTTCCTTGGCATAGCCGCCGGCCGTCTCGGCCGCCTTGAACTCCTCGTCCTCGACCGCGATGAATTTGGCGCCGAGGCTTTCGACCTGCTCCTTGGCGGCCGGCCGTACATCGGTCGCGGTGACGATGGCGCCGAGCCGCCGCGCCGTCGCGATCGCCTGCAGGCCGGCGACGCCCGCGCCCATGACGAAGACTTTGGCGGCTGGGACAGTGCCCGCGGCGGTCATCATCATCGGCAGCGCGCGGCCGAAATCCGCCGCGGCATCGACCACCGCGCGATAACCGGCGAGATTGGCTTGGCTTGAGAGCACATCCATGACTTGTGCGCGGGTGATGCGCGGCAAAAGCTCCATGGCGAATGCGACTATGCCGGCGTCCGCCATGGCACGCAGCGCATTCTCATGGCCGTACGGATCCATCGTGGCAATGACGATCGCGCCTTTTTTCAGTCGCGACAGTTCGGGCGGTTCCGGCCGCCGCACTTGAAGCACGACGTCGGCATTGCTGAGCGCGTCGGCGCTGACCGCCGCACCGGCGGCGGCATAATCGGCGTCGAGAATACCGGATTTGATTCCCGCGCCGGGCTCGACGACGACCTCGGCGCCAAGGGCGATCATCTTCTTGACGGTTTCGGGGGTTGCGGCCACGCGCGGCTCGCCCGCATCGCTCTCGGCAACCACCGCAACCTTCATGAATCCTCCGACGCCACCGCCGGCGTTTCGAGCCGATACGGAGCTTGCGCGATCAGATCACGTCAGGAAATAGGCCATCAGGATAAGGATCACGGCCAGCGTCACCACCGACACTTTCACCAAGGTGATGAAATTGCGGTACGTCTGCTCATGTGCGGGGTAATCGTTGCCCGTTGCGGTCGCGTATTCGAGTTCGGCGTGATCGGCCATTCCAATGTCTCCAGACAGCAGGTCGTGGCGGACTTAGCGTAATTGCATCTATAGGGCAACCGCGCTCGCGCCGGCAATTTTACTGGCCTGCCATTTTTCTGCTGGCGTGGCCGCAGCTTGCTCGAACCGGGGCGAATCCCTACTCTCCAAGGCGGCAATGGCCGCCACGGACGAAAGTCATGCTCAGAAAAGAACAAAACGACCTCCTGACGCAGACCGGTCCTGGCAAGCCGATGGGGCAGTTGTTCCGTTCCTACTGGCTGCCGGCGCTGTTGGCCGAGGAACTGCCGGAAAACGATTGTCCCCCGGTACGGGTGAAATTGTTGTCGGAGCGGCTCCTCGCCTTTCGCGACACCGAGGGCCGCTACGGCCTGATCGACGAATTCTGCGCCCATCGCGGCGTGTCGCTGTGGTTCGGCCGCAATGAGGAAGGCGGGCTGCGCTGCCCCTATCATGGCTGGAAATACGACGTGACCGGACAATGCGTGGATGTTCCGTCCGAGCCGGTGGAAAGCGGCTTCTGCAATAAGATCAAGCTTGCATCCTACCCCTTGGTCAAACGCGGCGAAGTGCTGTGGGCCTACATGGGACCGCCGGAGAAAAAGCCGCCGCTGCCGGAATGGGAGTTTGCCCTGGTCGCACCGGAGCAGACCTTCGTCTCCAAGCGTTTGCAGGAATGCAACTGGCTGCAAGCGATGGAAGGCGGCATCGATTCAAGCCATGTCTCCTTCCTGCATCGCGGCGACTTGGGCTCCGACCCGCTGTTCAAGGGCGCCAAGGGTAATCAGTACAATCTTTCCGACATGCAGCCGCATTTCGAAGTGGTCGAACAGCCCGGCGGCTTGTTCATCGGCGCACGGCGCAATGCGGAGGATGGAAGATATTATTGGCGCATCACGCCATGGGTCATGCCGTGCTTTACGATGATTCCACCGCGCGGCGATCATCCGATCCACGGCCATTTCTGGGTGCCGATCGACGACGAGAACTGTTGGGCCTGGTCTTACGACTTCCATCCGGTGCGAGCGCTGACCAAGACCGAAGTCGACGCCATGAAGGACGGAGCCGGCGTGCACTGCAAATATATTCCCGGCACCTATCGCCCGCTCGCCAACAAGGACAACGATTATCTGATCGATCGCGCGGCGCAGAAGGCCGGCAAGACCTATAGCGGCGTCACCGGCTTCGCCATGCAGGACGCGTCGCTGCAGGAAAGCATGGGGCCGATCTGCGACCGCACCAAGGAAAACCTGGTGTCGACCGACAACGGCATCATCATGGCCCGCCATCGCCTGATGCGCGCGGCCAAGGCATTGGTCGAGAAGGGCGTCACGCCGCCCGGCGTCGACCCGGCGCACCATAGGATCCGTTCCTGCTCGGTGGTGCTGCCGCCGGACGTCGCATTCAAAGATGGCGCCAAGCAAGCACTCACCGCTGGCCTCGGCATGGCGCAAACGACGGTGTAATGGGACGACGGAGCCTAGACGACAGCGGACGGAATTTTTCAGTTATCCATTGTCCGTCGTCTGTCGACCGATTTCCGCCGCCGCGTTCTTGCCCGCGATAAATCCCTGGCAGATAGCGCGCGGCAGACCGTGCATGGAAAAGCCGCCGGCCGATTCGCCGCCGCAATAAAGGCCGGGGATCACTGCGCCGTTCATATCGATCACTTGGCAGCGCGCGTTGATCCGCAAACCGGCGCGCGTGTCGTGAACGACCGGCGTCGCCCAGGCGGCATGGAACGGCGGGCGCTCGATCTTGTAACGCGGAGTGAGTTTGCCGAAGTCCGCATCCTTGCCGATCTCGACAAATGAATTATAGCGGGCGACGGTCTCGTTGAGATTCTGCGGCGGCATCGGCACGCGCTGATATTTCATCACGATCTTTTGCGCCAATTCGCCGATCGTATGCGCGGTGAAGAAGAAGCCGGCATCGCAATCGACATGCGGTGGCGCCGGCTGCCATTTTTCGCGCGCAACCGCGTCGGCATCGAAGATCGCCCAGATCGGCCCGCCGCCGTTATGGCCGTCGCCGATGCCGGCCAGCGCGGCATTGATGAAGTTATTGGGATTGTATTGGATGTTCTTGGCGTTGAGATAGCTGTACGGCTCGTAAGGGTTGACGCTCATATAGCTTGAATAACTGTATTGCGGGCCGCACTCGTCGTAGAACCGCTTGCCGAGCATGTTGACGAGAATGAGGTTCTGCCAATCGGCAACCTTCAGTCCGATCGCGCGCGCCTTATCGAAGACTTCGCTGCCCGGATACCAGCGCACATTGGTGTAGTTGTACTGACAGCCGATAGCACCCGGCTTGGTGATGCCGGAGCCGAATTCGCCGGTATTGTTGAATAATCCCCACAGCGAGGCGCCGATCGCCACGGCGGCGAGTTCGCCGCTGGCGTCCTGATCGGACCACGGCATGCCGGCGAGCCCGCAATATTCCTCGGTCAGCCGCGGATCGAACATCCGGCGGAAGTTGATGTTTCCGGACGAGCCGCCGGTGGCGACGATGACGGCCTTATCGGCGCGAATGTAGTGCGTCGCGCCGTCGTGATCGGCGGCGATGCCGGTGACGCGCCCCGAATTCGGCTTTTCGCGGTGGATGGCCGTCATGCGGTGTTCAAGCAGGACTTCCACGCCGGCCTTGCGTGCCGCGGCATGCAGCGGCTGCATCAGCCCGTTGCCCGACGACGTCGTGGCTCGCACGCTCGGATCGGCGGGCTTGCCGGTTTGGATCATCGGCCAATCCATCACCGCGCAATGCATGGTGCGCAGCGCCGAAACGCCGATTTCGTGGCCACTGCCGTTGTCCGGCGCCTTCTCTACCATCTTGACGCCGTGCGCGAGCAGGAATTCGAACGCGGATGCGCTGTTGTCGGCGAAAGCACGGACAATTTCGCGGTCGTTGTAGCGGTAGGGCGGAAAGCCGTTCGGCACGACGACGGACCAATCGGTCAGGTCGCGGAACAGCAGGTCGGGCGAGTCCTCGATGCCGTATTTCTTCTGGTAGCTGGTGCCGCCGCCGAGCGGGAGGTTGCCACCGCTGGTGATGGCATGGCCGCCGATATGCGGCTGCGCCTCGACGACGATGACCGAGGCGCCGGCTTCGCGGGCGACGATTGCAGCCGGAAGGCCCGCCGCACCCGATCCGATCACGACCACATCGGCGGCGCGATCCCACTTCTCCGGCATTTCTCACATCTCCCCGTCGGTGGCGCGGGGACACTAACAGCATTGCCGATTTTGTGTCATGGGGGGAGGGTGCCAGCTATTGGATCGGGGATTTCACCATGTCGGACGTCGCCGCCACTCACCGGCTGACCCACGAGGCCAGCCTGAAAATGATTGCCGCCGGGGTGGCCAAGGCGGACGCGCTCGGCTGCAAGGTCTCGCTCGCCGTGGTCGATCAAAGCTGCCGGGTGATCGCTTTTTTGATGATGGACGGCGCGCGGCACTTCTCCATCATCACCACGCAGAGAAAAGCGATCACCGCGGCCTCGCAACGCCTGCCGACCGGCTATGCGCCTGAGGAAAATGCGCTCAGCATGTCGGTACGTATGGGCGACTTCACCAACGTGCCGGGCGGATTTCCGATCGAAGTCGGCGGCGAAGTGATCGGCGGCATCGCCGCCGGCGGCGCCAAGGTCGAGCAGGACGTGGAGGTCGCGAAGGCGGCGCTGGCGGCGCTCGCCAAGGCGTAGCGGCAAAATTCAGCGGGCCCGCGCCATCTCATCGCGCGCCGCACGCACCGCTTTGATGATGTTCTGATAGCCGGTGCAACGGCACAAATTCGACGCCAAGACGTCGAGCAGTTCTTCGTCGCCGATATGCGGATTCTTCTCCAGCACGTTGGTGGCGAGCATCAGGAAGCCCGGCGTGCAATAGCCGCATTGCAGGCCGTGATTCTCGATGAAAGCACGCTGCAAGGGATTAAGCTCGTCGCCGTTGGCGAGCCCCTCGACGGTGCGGATCTTCTTGCCCTGTGCCTGAACGGCGAACATCAGACAGGAGCGCACCGCTTCGTCGTCGACGATGACCGTGCAGGTGCCGCAAACGCCGTGCTCGCAGCCGATATGAGTCCCGGTCTGACCGCAATCCTCGCGGATGGCGTCGACCAGCGTTTTGCGCGCCTCGACGCGGATGGGGTAGTCGCGGCCGTTGATCGTGAGCGTGATGTCGAATTTTTCGTTCATGCTGTTTTAGCGCGGCAGCACGTCTGGAAATTTACTGCGTACCAGGTCCTCGACTTCCTTGCTGGCGCGCACCACGACCGGGAAAGTGTCGCGCCGCTTGAACGGCCTGCAGGCGTCGATCACCACGCGCGCGTTGCGCGGGTCGTCAGGACCGTAGGCCATCGGGTCGAGCGCGGTCGACCAGCAGCCGCGCAGCGTTTCCATGCCTTCGCGCGGATCGAAGCGCGTGCACATCGCCCAGACTACTTTGTCCATGTCGGAGGGATCGATGTCGTCGTCGACGACAACGACGAAACGGTTGGCGTAGGCGCCGGCGTGGCATTGCGAGGCGATCAGGCCGGCCTGTTTGGCGTGGCCGGCATATTGCTGCTTGATGGCGACCGTGAGCCACAGCCGGCTGCCGCCGGCGGCGTGCGCCCAGACGCCTTTGACCTCCGGCACGCCGGCGGCTTCGAGCTGATTCCACACCGCGCCGGACCGATAGGCGCCGCGGTAGAACGAATCGTCGTCCGGCGGAATGCCCGGGATCGCGCCGAGCAGGATCGGATCGTCGCGGTGCATCAGCGTCTCGATGCGGATCGCCGGCTCCTGTTTTTGGCCGCCAGCGTAATAGCCGGTCCATTCCCCGAGCGGGCCTTCGTCGAGCAGGTCGTTCGGATGAATGAAGCCTTCGAAGGCGATTTCCGCATGCGCCGGAATCGGCAGCCCGGTGCGCGATCCCGCAATCACCTCGACCGGCTCGCCGATCAGGCCGCCGGCCGCATCGAATTCGTTCTTGCCGTAGGGAATTTCCAGGCCGGCGATCATGAACAGGGCCGGATGCATGCCGCAGACGACGGCGATCGGGCATGGCTCGCCGCGCTCGTGATAGCGGCGCCGAATGAGATCGCCGTGCTTGCCCTTCGAGCACATGACGGTTGCGGCATTGCGCGCTTGCGCCTGCACCCGATAGGCGCCGTAATTGATCCAGCCGGTATCCGGATCGCGCATGATCACCATGTCGCCGGTGCCGATGTAATAGCCGCCGTCGTGCTCGTGCCAGCGCGGCACCGGAATCTTGAAAATGTCGATGTCGCCGCCGGTCAAAATATTTTCCGTGACCGGCCCGCTTTTCACCGTCGCTGGCGGAATAGCGCGCGCTTCCTTCATATAGCGGCGCCAGTAGTGAACGAGCTCGGTGGCACTGGCGTCAGCGTCGAGCCCGAGCGTGATATTGATGCGACGAACCGAGGTCAGGATATTGGCGAGGATCCGGTGGCCGCGCGGATAGCCGGGAACATCGTCGAACAGCACGGCCTTGTTGCCGATCCGCCGCTGATAAATATCGACGATACCGCCGATCTCGCGCTCGTGCTCGGCGTCTTTGATGTCCTGCAACTCGCCGGCCGCGCGCAAAAGCGCGATCCAGGCGCGCAAATCCTGACGCTCCTTCGCGGCGGGCTTTTTTGCTGTGCGAGGTTTGACGGCCGTATCCATAAGGAGTCCCGCTTAGAAAGTCAGAACAGCACGCAACCGGACGGGTCGCGCGAGCGTCGACCATCCTACGGGCTTTACATGTCCAAAACCAGCCGCTCGCTCTTGCAGCCGCAACAGCAGATCATGACTTTGGTGTTGGTGGCCTGCTCTTCTTCGCTGAGCACCGAATCGTGATGCTCCGGAATTCCGGAAATCACGCGTGTCTCGCAGGCGCCGCAAATTCCGAGCTCGCAGGAATAGTCGACGTCGACGCCGGAGTCGAACAGCACTTCGAGGACCTTCTTGCCCTCGGGTATGAAATATTCCTCGCCGGAGCGCGCCAGCTCGACCCAGAAGCCGCCCAAATGGGCTTTCGCCGCATCCTCTTTCGGCGTGAAATATTCGACGTGAATATTGCCATGCGGGCGGCCGGCGGCGGCGGCCTCGAAAGCCTTGAGCATCGGATTGGGACCGCAGCAATAAAAGTGAGCGTTCTGCGGCGCCGCCGCAATCGCGCCGGCAAGATCGAGAAACTTGCCGCCGGCCTCGTCGTCGAAATGTAGATGCACCGATTGCGGATCGAGCCTCTGCAACGCATCGAGAAACGCCATGTCCTGGCGCGACTGGCAGGCATAGTGGAGCGTCCATGGCCGCTTGCGCGCGGCCAGCTCTTGCACCATGCACCAAATCGGCGTGATGCCGATGCCGCCGGCGATCAAAACGACATGTTCGGCATTTTCGATCAGCGGGAACGTATTGCGCGGCACGCTGATTTTGACTTCGTCGCCGGCGCGCATCTCCTCGATGATGTAACGCGAGCCGCCGCGGCTCGCGGCGTCGCGCTTCACCCCGACAACGTAATTGTCCGGGTCCGAATTCGGCACGACCAGCGAGAACTGCCGCACCAGCCCATTGGGAAGGTGCAGGTCGATGTGGGCGCCGGGCGAATAGGGCGGCAGCTTGCCGCCGTCGGCGCGCGCGAATGTGTAGAGCTTGGTGTCGCGCGCGACATCTTCGATCTTGATCAGGCGCGCGTCGATAAGGCCCGTATGCGGGGGCGGCAGGTGCGTGGAGCTCTCCACGGAAGGCGGTGCGGTCACGTTGCTCATGCAGGGGATAGATAGGCGGCCACGCGTGGGTTCCGCAACCTCTCGGGCCTCATCGCACCAGGCGTGTTTGGGCTGCGGCGTCGATTGGCGCCGCGTGATGCGCCGCCTTTTCCAGAGTGTCGGCGAATACGGTGCCGATCATCGCAATAATGGGCCCGGTCGTCGGTTCGGCGGCAAGAAGACGCGCCGGCAGATCGGCGATCCTTGCCGCAATGACGCGTTCGTCGGGCCGCGTGGCGCTCGCAACGGCAACCGCCGGGGTCGATGGATCAAGCCCGCGCTCGAGCGCGGTTGCGACCAGATCGGGCAATGTCCGCATCGGCATATAGACGACTGTCGTCGCTTTCGGATCGGCGACGCTCGTCCATTCGATGTCGGCCGGCAATTTGCCGTCGCGACCGTGCCCGGTGATGTATTGCAGGCGGCGCGCTTCTTGGCGGCGAGTCAACGAAACGAGAAGCCGGGCGGCGGCGCCTTGCGCCGTGGTGATGCCGGGCACGACGTCTACCGCGATGCCCGCCGCGCGGCAGGCGGCGATTTCTTCGTCGGCGCGGCCGAACACCATCGGGTCGCCGCCCTTGAGCCGCACCACGCGCCGGCCGGCCTTGGCCAGAGAGACCATCAGCTCGTTGATGTCGTGCTGCCGGCATGACGGCGCATGGCCGGTTTTCCCGACCAGCATTTTCTTGGCCTCGCGCCGTGCGAAATCGAGGATGTCGGCCGAAACGAGATCGTCGAACAGAATCACGTCCGCCGATTGCAGCGCGCGCAGCGCCCGCAGCGTCAACAATTCGGGATCGCCGGGACCGGCCCCAACAAGCGTGACCGATCCCGCCTCGGGCCTCGTTGGAGCGAGCAGCGCATCGAGATCGGCCTCGTTGGGCGCATGATCGGGCACGGCGATGGCGCGGGCGGTGAATTTCTCCCAAAAGGCGCGCCGGCCGCGGAAGGACAGAGCGAGCGCTTTCACGCGCGGTCGCCACGACCGCGCTGCCGCCGCCCAGCGTGCGAAGCCCTTGGGGATCAGCGTTTCGATCTTGGCCCGGATCGCCTGGCCGAAGACCGGCGAGGTGCCTTCGGTTGAAATGCCGATGACGAGCGGCGAGCGATTGACGATAGAGCCGAACGAGAAATCGCAAAAATCCGGCCGGTCGATCACGTTGACCGGTACCCCGGCCGCGCGCGCGGCCGCGGCAAATCGCGCTGCCGCTTCATCGTTGTCGCAATCGGCGACAGCGATGGCGGCGCCGGTTAGATCGCTCAACGTCCAGTCGCGCCGATGAAGGGCGATCGCGCCGCGCGGCGGCGCGCCGGCCAGTGCCAGCATGTCCTCGCTCGGCTGGGCGGCCAGAACCTCGACTCGTGCGCCGGCAGCGGCGAGGAGTTCCGCCTTCCAGGCGGCGGCCGGGCTGCCGCCGGCGACGACGACGCGCTTGTTCTCCAGCGCGAAGAATGCCGGCAGCCGCGAGAGCGGCGCCATGCGGGCAGTTGCGACGTCTTCGGCGATGCGGTTCATGAAGGGACCTATGTAACAAAAATAGAATATACTTCCTCAAGATGCAATTTTTTGGATGAAACTTAGAAGACCATACCCCTATAAACGTCCTTTGAAGTAAAAAGATTTCGTTTTGCTCAGTGCGGCAGCGATGCCCTTTCCGCGCCACGGTGTTCCGATGGTGAGAACCATTCAAAAGCTGTGCCAGATACGGCCGCCGCAAGAAACTTGGCGGGCGCCCGACGGGGGATCCGCCGGGCGCCCTTAAGTCACGTCAGCCAGCCTATAAGCCGGGTTCTGGACGGCGCGCGAACGGCGTTCGCGCGCGTGACGGCCATTCCTCTGGGACGCCGGTTGCCCGGCGCCTCTAGCAACCTACCCGGACGGCCGGATCCGGACACGATCCCGAGGCTCATGCTCGTGCAAGCCTCGCGCCGTCCCTATTCGGTCTTGCTCCCGGTGGGGTTTGCCGTGCCGCCGGCGTTACCGCCGGCGCGGTGCGCTCTTACCGCACCGTTTCACCCTTGCCGCGGCCAAACGCAACGCGCTGCGGCGGTCTCTTCTCTGTGGCACTTTCCCTGGATTCGCACCCGCCGGATGTTATCCGGCACCGTTTTGCCCACGGAGCCCGGACTTTCCTCCCCGGCAACCTTTCGGTTCCCGCCGGAGCGGCCGTCCGACCGACTGACAGAAACACGAATGGGGATGGCCGGCTTCGCCGTCAAGGGCCGAGTCGGTCTCCCGTCCCGGCTTTCGTCCGAATGGCTTAATGCGACCCTGATGTCACGGCGCGACGAGCAGCGTCGCGGTCCGCGCGCGCGCCGCGATCGTCTTGGCGCGGCCGCGTGTGGCGAGGAGCTCCTGCAAAGTGTTTTGCGTCGATATATCGGCGATGCCGTCGACGCGTTCGGGACGGAAATGGCGCTGAAACGCGATGACGACTTCAAATGTCGTGGAGTCATATGCTCCGTTGATCTCCACGCCATAGCCGTATTCCCGCAATGACCTTTGCAAGCCGGCCACCGCATCGCCGCGCGCGCCAGGCTCGAGGCTTTGGCCGAAATTCATGATCGACGCCGGTCTGACCCAATGACCGACGCCGGACTCATAGAGCGTCCGCCACGGGAATTTCTCGCCCGGGTCCTGCTTCCGCGCAGGCGCGACGTCGGAATGGGCGAGAACCCGCACCGCCGGAATCGTATTGCGGGTTTGAATGCTGCGGCAGAGCGCGGTCACTGCGGCGATCTGGCGTGCGGGAAAATCCGGATAGCCATGGTCGTGGCCAGGATTGGCGATTTCGATCCCGATCGAACACGAATTGATGTCGGTCTCGCCCACCCATTCCGATTTGCCGGCGTGCCACGCACGGCGGCTTTCGGGGACCATTTGAACAATCCGGCCGTCCTCGAAAACGAAATAGTGGGCGGAAACGTTGCTGCCGCGGGCGCACAAAAGTTCAAGCGCGGACTGAGCGTCCTGCATGCCGGTGTAATGCAGCAAAATCATATCCGGCCGCCGGCCATCGGTGCGCTCGCCCTGATTGGGCGACGGCATGACCTCGGCGACAACGCAAGAATCCGGCGCAAACGGGGGACGCGACATATGTCAAATTTATGAGAACAGCGGTCAGCGACAAGCCGGTTTGCCCCGCAGTGCACAGGAAACGCAAGTAGCGCAATAAAATAGCCGACGTTCGTTGCTTTGATGCCACGGCATAGGTCGGCCATTTCACATCCTGCAGCCGATGCATCGGGGTAGTGCGCGTGACCGACTGGATGATCGGGCGCTCTCTCGGCCATCGCGTCTTCAACCATTCCTTAAGGTTGCCATTCGCTAATCGAAGTCGCGCGACTGCCGCGACCTGTTTCGGTCCTATCATTGACGGCCATATAGTCCCATGATAGCCCATTTAATCCCATTGCTCGTTGCTTGGGCCAGCCTCGGATCCAAGGCGCGACGGGCGGATCGGGCGCGACAGTCATGCGTATCCGACCCGCCGCTCGATGAGGGGCGAGATGGACCGCTTTGTGTCCCACTATGTGCTCCGTCTGGACGCCAAGGGACGCATTTCTGTTCCGGCATCTTTCCGCGCCGTTTTGGCGCGCGACGGCTTCGAGGGTCTTTATTGCCATCCCGCACTCGACCGCCCGGCGCTCGACGCCGGCGGCAACGCATTGCTTGCCGAAATCGAGGCGCTGATCGCCGGCTACACGCCCTATTCCGATCAGCGGGAGCAATTTGCCTTGTCGCTCTACGGCACGAGCGAGACCCTCAAAATCGACAGCGAAGGCCGCGTCGTGCTGACCGACACCCTCAAGGCGCATGCCGGGATCACCGACGCGGCGAGTTTCGTCGGTCTCGGCCACAAATTTCGAATCTGGGAGCCTGGCCGCTTTCGCGCGGAACTCGCGGAGGCCACCGAGAAGGTCCGCGCATTGAAGCTGGAGCTCGGCACCCGGATGGTGGCGGCGGCGAAACCGCTCGGAGCGCGGGAATGATGACGGGCAGCGACAGCAAAGCTGTCGCTGGCGGACCGGCTCGTCACATTCCCGTGCTCGCCAGCCGCGCGATCGAATGGCTCGCCGTCAAGGCCGGCGGACTGTACGTCGACGCAACGTTCGGCGGCGGCGGTTATACGCGCGCGATCTTGCAAACGCCGGATGCGCGCGTGATCGGCATCGACCGCGATCAGAGCGCCATCGCAGCCGGCGCGTCGCTCGTCGCGGCGGCGCAGGGGCGGCTCGATCTGGTCGAGGATCGTTTTTCGAATTTGGACTCGATCCTTGGCAAAACGGAGCGCGCGGACGGCGTCGTGTTCGACCTCGGCGTTTCATCCATGCAGCTTGACGAGGCCGCGCGCGGATTTTCGTTCCGGCTGGATGGACCGCTCGACATGCGCATGGGACGGAGCGGGCCGACCGCGGCGGACATTGTCGCCAGAGCCAGCAAACGCGACCTTGCCGTCATCATCGCGCGGCTGGGAGAGGAAAAGCACGCGCGGTCGGTGGCGCGCGCGATCGTGAGGGCGCGCAGCAGGGCAGCGATCGAATCGACGCGAGCCTTGGCCGACATCGTTGCCGGCGTGGTGCATGGGCGCGAGGACGCGATCCATCCGGCGACGCGGACCTTTCAGGCGTTGCGCATTTTCGTCAACGAGGAGCTCGCCGAACTGGCGCTCGGCCTCGCCGCGGCCGAGCGGGCGCTCAGGCCGTCCGGCAGGCTCGTCGTGGTCTCCTTTCACTCGCTGGAAGATCGCATCGTCAAAACCTTCCTCGCCGAACGCAGCCGCGCTCCGGCCGGATCGCGTCACCGCCCCGAAATTGCGGCGCCGGCTCCGACTTTTCGCGTTCTCACGCCGCGGCCGCAGACCCCGGAACAATCGGAGCTCGCCGGCAATCCCCGCGCTCGTTCTGCAAAATTGCGCGCGGCGGAGCGAACCGATGCGCTTTCGCGTCCGATCACAGTCGAAAATTACCTGCCGCACCTGCCGAGTCTGGCGGATGTGACGAGGGGGCGGCCATGATTCTGCGCTTCCTCAACCTGATCGTCATCGGCGCATTGGTGCTTGCCGCGGCTTACGTCTATCGGATCAAATACGATGCCACCGTCCAAGCCGAGCACCTGGCAAAATTGCGCGGCGAGGTGCGGCAGGAACGCGACAAGATCGCGGCGCTGCGCGCCGAATGGGAGCGGCTCGACAATCCGGAGCGGATCGACGCTCTCGCCAAACGGTTACTGCAGCTCCAGCCGATCGCGCCCACGCAGTTCGACTCGCTCGATCGGTTGTCGGAACGGCCACCGCAAGACGTTGCTGCGCGCAGCGACGCGATCGGCGGGATGATCGATGAATTGGAAAAACCCAATACAGTCGGCCCGACCGGAAGCATTCCGGCGGCCGCGCCTAGGCCCGCGGAAAATGAGCCGCACGGTGCAATCGGGGGCTCGCGACCATGAGCGCAATCGCGGAACCCCTGTTCGGGCCAAGCGTTGCGACTTCGTCCTCCGCGATCCGGCAATGGCGGGTCGGCAAAGTGCTTTACGGCAGTGTTGTCGACCGCGCGGCCAAGGCGCGGGCGCGGATAGGCTTGGCGATCATCGCTTTCGCGGCCGTCTATGCCGTCATCGCTGTGCGCCTGGTGATGTTCGCGCTGGCGTCCAACAGCCATACGCCCCATCGCGTCGTGTCGGGCGACGCCATCGCGACGGCGCGGCCCGATATTCTCGATCGCAATGGCGAAGTGCTGGCGACCGACGTTCGCGTCCCGTCGCTTTATGCCGAACCGCGCCGGCTCATCGACGTTGACGAAGCGGTCGAACTGCTCACCGCGGACCTGCCCGATCTCGACGCCGCCGAATTGCGCGAACGGCTCTCGTCCAAGCGCGGCTTTGTTTGGCTTCAGCGCGATATCACGCCCGAGCAGCAGCGCGGGATCTATCGTCAAGGCCTGCCGGGCATCGGTTTTTTGAACGAGAACAAGCGCGATTATCCTGACAGCGCCGAGATTTCGCATCTGATCGGGCACGTGAATATCGACAACCAGGGCATTGCCGGCATGGAGAAGTGGCTCGACGGCCAAGGTCTGGCCGCCTTGCACATGGCCGGTCTTGCTACGGATCGGCTGCAAACGCCGGTTCAGCTCGCGGTCGATTTGCGCGTTCAGCACGTCCTGCACGACGAACTCGCGAAGGCGCGCGCGAAATTTGGCTCGGTTGCCGCCGCCGGCCTCGTCCTCAACGTGCGCAGCGGTGAAGTCGTCGCCATGGTGTCGGAACCGGATTACGACCCCAACAATCCGCACGAGGCGCTCGATCCGTCACGCATCAATCGGTTGACCACCGGCGTCTTCGAAATGGGATCGACGTTCAAGGCTTTCACCGTCGCTATGGCGCTCGATTCGGGCAAAGCCACGCTCAAATCGACATTCGATGCGCGCGCGCCGCTGCATATGGGACGCTTCGATATCCACGATTTCGAGGCGCAGCATCGCATCCTTTCGGTGCCGGAAATTTTCACCTATTCGTCGAATATCGGCGCTGCGCGCATGGCGCTTGCGGTTGGCGTCGACGGGCAGAAAGCGTTCCTGAAAAAATTGGGCCAGCTCGATCGGCTGCGCACCGAACTCCCGGAAAGCGCCGAACCGATCGTGCCCAAGCACTGGGTTGCGCTCAACACCGCCACGATCGCGTTCGGCCACGGCCTTTCGGTCGCGCCGTTGCAAGCGGCCATGGGCGTGGCCGCGTTGGTGAATGGCGGCATTCTCATTCCGCCGACATTCCTCAAGCGCTCCGAAGCCGACGCGCAAGCGCTCGGCACCCGCGTCATCAAGCCGGAAACCAGCGCGATCATGCGCTACCTAATGCGGCTCAACGTCGAAAAGGGCACGGCGGCGAAGGCGGACGTGCCCGGCTATTACATCGGCGGTAAAACCGGCAGCGCGGACAAGGTTGTCAACGGCCGCTATACCAAGGCCAAAGTGCTGACCGATTTCATGGCGGTCCTGCCGGCCGATCGGCCGCGTTATTTGCTTTTGATCATGCTGGACGAGCCGCATGCCACGCCCGAGACGCATGGTTTCACCACTTCGGGATGGAACGCGGTGCCGACCGGCGGCGCGGTGGTCGCGCGCATTGCGCCGCTCCTGGGCGTCGAGCCGCGCATGGACCTGCCGGCGGCCGACCAGTTGATCCTGGCCGCAGCGAAGGAAAATAGGTAAGGCGGTCGCCGCAGCGCTGGCCGAGCTGCCGCCGCCAAAAGCCGCCGAGAAAACGCCAAGCAACGCCAAGAAACAAACAAGAAGAGATACTAAAAGAAGCTCGACATGAAGCTTCGCGAGATTTTGCCCGCTAATGCGGAAATCGATCCGCGCCATGCCGATTTCGATGTAGGCGGGGTGACGGCGGACAGCCGCACGGTCAAGCCCGGCGATGTGTTCGTTGCCATTGCGGGCGGTAAGATCGACGGCCTGCGCTTCGCCGGACCGGCGATTGCCGCGGGTGCGGTGGCGGTCGTTGCCGAGCGCATCCCGGAAACGCCGCTTCCCGCCGCGGTCGCTTTCGTGCGCGTCGGCAATGCGCGGCGCGCACTCGCGTTGGTCGCCGCCAAGCTCTACCCGCGGCAGCCCCGCATCGTCGCCGCGGTCACCGGCACGAGCGGAAAGACTTCGGTCGCGGCCTTTGTCCGGCAAATCTGGACCGCCAACGGTCACCGCGCCGCGAGCATCGGGACGGTCGGCATCGTGTCGCCGCGCGGCGAGACTTATGGCGCGCTGACGACGCCGGATCCAGTCGCGCTGCATCGCGCGCTCGATTCACTTGCGGGTGACGGCGTCACCCATCTGGCGATCGAAGCGTCGTCCCATGGCCTCGACCAATACCGGCTCGACGGACTTCATCTGGCGGCGGCGGGATTCACCAATATCACGCGCGACCATCTCGACTATCATCCGAGTTTCCAGGCCTATCTCGCCGCCAAGCTGCGGCTGTTCGAAGATTTGCTCATGCCGGGCGCGGCCGCGATCGTCGATGTCGATCACGACCGCGCCGATGCGTTTACCGCCGTCGCGGCCACCCGCGGTCTTTCCGTTATCACGGTCGGACGCAAAGGAACCGGCATCCGGCTTCTTCACGCGGCCAATGCCGGTTTGGCGCAGACGCTCCGTCTGGAATACGAGGGTAAGACATTTCAGGTGCGCTTGCCGCTGGTCGGTGAATTCCAGATCGAGAATGCGCTCGTCGCCGCGGCTCTTGCCATCGCCACCGGGGACGATGCGGCCGCCGTCTTCGCCGCGCTCGAACATCTGGGCGGCGCTAAAGGGCGCCTTGAACGCGTCGGCGAGAGCCGGGGCGCGCCGATTTTTGTCGACTACGCCCACAAGCCGGATGCGCTCGCCAAGGCGCTCGAAGCGCTGCGTCCTTACGTGAGCGGGCGTCTCGTCGTCGTGATCGGCGCCGGCGGGGACCGCGATCGCGGCAAGCGGCCTTTGATGGGCGCCGTCGCCGCCGCCAAAGCCGACCGGGTGATCGTCACCGACGACAATCCGCGCAGCGAGGATGCCGCCGCGATCCGCGCCGCCATCATGGCCGCCGCGCCGGGCGCGATCGAGATCGGCGACCGCCGAGAGGCGATCCGCCGCGCCATTGCCGATCTGCGCCCTGGCGACGTCCTCCTGATCGCGGGCAAGGGTCATGAAACCGGCCAAATCATCGGCGACCGGATCATGCCCTTTAGCGATCACGAAGCGGTCGCGACCGCTCTGAAGGAACTCGCCGCATGAGCGCGCCCGCGCTGTGGACCGTTGACGCAATGGCGAGTGCGATGGGCGCCGAGCGCCGAGGGCCCTTACCGGCGTCGGTCTCCGGTCTCTCGATCGATAGCCGCAGCATCGCGCCCGGCGAGGCGTTCTTCGCCATCCATGGCGATCGCCGCGACGGTCATGAATTCGTTTCGGCGGCGCTTGCCGCCAAGGCGGCTCTCGCCATCGTCGCCGCCGAGCGCTGCGCGCAGTTCCCGAGCGACGCGCCGCTCTTGATCGTACCGGACGTGCTTGCGGGCCTGCGCGCGCTCGCGGCCGCCGCCCGCGCGCGCCTGCGGGGCAAAGTGATCGGCGTCACCGGCTCGGTCGGCAAAACCGGCACCAAGGAAGCGCTGCGCCTGGCGCTGTCGAAGGATGGCGAAACGCATGCCTCGGTCGCGTCCTACAACAACCATTGGGGCGTGCCGTTGTCGCTCGCTCGTTGCCCGGCCAGCGCACGCTATGCGGTGCTCGAAATGGGCATGAATCACGCCGGCGAAATCGCGCCATTGTCGCGCCTGGCTCGTCCGCATGTCGCGATCGTCACCACGGTCGCGCCCGTGCATCTTGAGTTCTTCGGCTCGCTCGAGAAGATCGCCGACGCCAAAGCCGAAATATTCCTGGGCGTTCCGCCCGGCGGCGCCGCCGTCATCAATCGGGACATCGCGCAATTCGCGCAGCTTCGCGGGCGCGCGAAAGACGCCGGCATCGCGCGCGTGGTTTCGTTCGGCGAACACGCGCGGGCCGATGCGCGGTTGATCAAATGCGCGCTGCATCCGCGCTGCTCGACGGTCGAAGCGCAGATTCTCGGCAACCGGTTCACCTACAAGATCGGCGCTCCGGGCCGCCACATCGTCATGAACTCGCTCGCGGTATTGGCGGCGGCCGAACTGGTCGGCGCCGATCTCGCCCTTGCCGCGCTCGCGCTTGCCGAACTGCAGCCGGTCGTCGGCCGCGGCGCGCCGATCGCGATCGAGCTTCCGGGCGGCCCGGCCCTGGTTCTCGACGAAAGCTACAACGCCAATCCGGCCTCGGTCGATGCTGCACTGGCGGTGCTCGGCTGCGCGCCGATCGGACCGCAGGGACGCCGCATCGCCGTGCTTGGCGACATGCTGGAACTCGGCCCGGACGGGCCGGCTTTGCATCGCGGCCTGGCGGAGAGCGTAATTGCCAACGCGGTCGATCTGGTCTTTTGTTGCGGCCCGCTGATGCGCGCGCTGTGGGAGGCTCTTCCCGCGAGCCGCCGCGGCGGCTATGCAGAAGACGCTGCCGCGCTCGAGGCGCAGGTCGTACCCGCAATCCGCGCCGGCGACGTCGTCATGGTGAAGGGCTCGCTCGGCTCGCGCATGGGGCCCATCGTCAAGGCGCTGCAGCGGAATTATCCGCGCCACGAGACGCTCGAAGAGGCTGCCGCACAAGGTTGATGGCGATGCTTTATTGGCTGGTGGAACTGTCGGACAAGCTCTCGGTCCTCAATGTCTTTCGCTACATCACCTTTCGCACCGGCGGCGCGGTCATAACCGCGCTGCTGTTCGTCTTTCTGTTCGGCCAGAGCATCATCGACCAGCTGCGCGTCTTGCAAGGCAAAGGTCAGCCGATCCGCGCCGACGGCCCGAAATCCCACATCATCGCCAAGGCCGGCACGCCGACCATGGGCGGGCTGATGATCCTGTCCGGCATGCTGGTCTCGACGCTGTTGTGGGCGAATCCGGCAAGCCCCTACGTTTGGGTGGTGCTGTGGGTCACGCTTGGCTTCGGATTGGTCGGCTTCTACGACGATTATCTGAAAGTAACGAGGCAGCAAGCGGAAAACGGGTTCGGCGGCCGCACCCGTCTCGCTGTCGAATCGGTCATTGCCGCGATCGCCTGCATCGCGCTGGTCGAGCTCAGCCATGTGCCGTTCTCGACCTCGCTGGTGTTTCCGTTCCTCAAGGAACTGGTGCTCAATCTCGGCTGGGCCTTCGTGCCGTTCGCGATGTTCATCATCGTCGGCGCCGGCAACGCGGTGAACCTGACCGACGGTCTCGACGGCCTTGCCATCGTGCCGGTGATGATCGCGGCCGCGAGTTTCGGGATGATCTCCTATCTCTGCGGCAACTTGGTCTTCGCCGACTATTTGCAGATTCATTACGTCGCCGGCACCGGCGAGCTCGCGGTTCTATGCGGCGCGGTGCTTGGCGCCGGCCTCGGCTTTCTTTGGTTCAACGCGCCGCCGGCCTCGATCTTCATGGGCGATACCGGCTCACTGGCGCTGGGCGGCATGCTCGGCGCGGTCGCGGTCGCCACCAAGCACGAAATTGTGCTCGCCGTGATCGGCGGGCTGTTCGTGCTGGAAGCGGTTTCCGTCATTGTGCAGGTGGTGTCGTTCAAGCTCACCGGCAAGCGCGTCTTCAAGATGGCGCCGATCCATCATCATTTCGAGCAGCTGGGCTGGACCGAGCCGCAGATCGTCATCCGCTTCTGGATCGTCGCCGTCGTGCTCGCGCTCGCCGGGCTTTCGACCTTAAAGCTGAGATAGGCGCTTACGGAATTTCCTGCCGTGATTCCCATCACGACCTTTGCAGGCAGAAAGGTCGCCCTCTTCGGGCTCGGCGCCTCGGGCCTTGCCGCCGCGAGCGCGCTCCTTGCCGGCGGCGCCGACGCGATCGCGTTCGACGACGACGCGGCGAGCGTCGCCAAAGCAAAAACCGCTGGAATTCCTACAGGCGATCTGCGCGGCGCCGATTGGAGCAAGATCGCGGCGCTCGTGCTGGCGCCTGGCGTTCCGCTCACCCATCCCGCGCCGCATTGGGTTGTGCAGCTCGCCAAAAAAGCGGGCGTCGAAGTCATTGGCGATGTCGAACTGTTTTGCCGCGAGCGGCGGCTTCGCGCGCCGAACGCCCCGTTCGTCGCCATCACCGGCACCAACGGCAAATCGACCACGACCGCATTAATCGCGCATCTCGCCGCATCGGCGGGCCTTGACGCGCAGCTAGGCGGCAATATCGGCACCGCCATTCTGTCGCTCACCCCGCCGCGCGCCGGGCGCGTGCACGTTATCGAGTGCTCGTCCTATCAGATCGATCTCGCGCCTTCGCTCGATCCGTCGATCGGGATCCTAATCAACCTCACCGAAGACCATCTCGACCGCCACGGCACGATGGAAAATTATGCGGCGGTGAAGGAGCGCCTCGTCGCCGGCGTGCCGGCGCAGGGCACCGCCATCGTCGGCGTCGACGACGAATGGTGCCAAGCCGTCGCCGTGCGGCTCGCGCAAGGCGGCAAACGCGTGGTGCGGATTTCGGTGAAACGTCCGTTGAGCAACGGACTCTACGTCGATGGCAGCCGCATCATGCGCGCGAGCGGCGCCGATGTTTCGCTCGTCGCCGCGCTTTCAGGCATTGGCTCGTTGCGCGGCCTGCACAATGCGCAGAATGCCGCTTGCGCGTGCGCCGCCGCGCTCGCGCTCGGGCTTGCGCCTGAGGCTATTCAGGCGGGGCTGCGCTCCTTTCCCGGACTGGCGCATCGGATGGAAGAGGTCGGGCGGCGCGGCGCCGTTCTCTTCGTCAACGATTCCAAAGCGACCAATGCCGATTCGGCGGCGCAGGCGCTGGCTTGTTTTGGCGATATTTTCTGGATCGCCGGCGGCAAGCCCAAGACCGGCGGCATCGAAAGCCTGCGGTCTTTTTTCCCGCGCATCCGAAAAGCGTACTTGATCGGCGAGGCGGCAGAGCAATTCGCCGCGACGCTCGGCGCCGAAGTGCCGCACGAAATCGACGGCACGCTCGATAAGGCGCTTGCCGCGGCGGCGCGCGACGCCGAAGCTTCGCCTGCGGCCGAGCCGGTGGTCCTGCTCTCGCCCGCCTGCGCTTCGTTCGACCAGTACCGGAACTTCGAGCTGCGCGGCGACGCCTTCCGGGCGCTGGTCCAGGCGCTGCCTGGGGTGAGCACGGAAAGAAAATAGAGATTCTGGCGGTGGATGACCTGGGCGCGCCCTGGCTGCGACAAATGTTCTTGTTTTTTGCCGGCCTCGCTCGCAGCCGGGCTTGAGCTGCCGTCTGACATTCTGACCGAACGGACGCCCGATGGCGGGCTCCTCATGAGCGCGACGGAGGATCGGCTCGATCCCACCATGCCGGAACATTGGCGGCGGGCGCAGATTATCGCCGAAACCGTGGTTCGCCCGCGGCCCGGATTCAAAGCCTAGGACAGGCAACAGATCTTCCCGGTAGCGCCAATCTTAATCACCTGGAAACCATACCGGGGGCAGGAGATAGGGCTGGGAATCCCTTCCGGGGACGCCGATGGCTTCGCGGGCGCAGCCGACTTTATTTAGCGAATGGTGGCGGACGGTCGACCGGCTGACGCTGGCGGCGCTCGGCGTACTCATGCTCGGCGGCATCGTGCTGTGCCTTGCTGCAAGCCCCCCGGTTGCGGCGCGGATCGGGCTCGATCCGTTCCATTTCGTCAATCGTCAGGTCCTGTTCCTCATTCCCGCGGTCGTCGTCTTGATCACGACGTCGTTTTTGTCGCCGCGCGAGATTCGCAAAGTGGCGCTCGTCGTGTTCGCCGTGAGCCTCGTCCTGACCGCGCTGACGCCTTATTTCGGCGCCGAGATCAAGGGCGCGCGCCGCTGGTTCGTTTTGCTCGGCGTCAACGTGCAGCCGTCGGAATTCCTCAAGCCCGCCTTCGTGATCCTGATCGCCTGGCTGTTCGGCGAGACGGGCAAGCGTCCGGAAATGCCGGCGAACTCTTTCGCGCTGATGCTGCTCATTGTCGTCGTGGCGCTGCTCGTGTTGCAGCCGGATTTCGGCCAGACGATGCTGATCGCGCTCGTCTGGGGTTCGCTGTTCTACATGGCGGGGATGCGCCTCATCTGGGTGATCGGGCTTGCCGCGACCGCGGGCGTCGGCCTGCTCGCGGCCTTCTTCACCGTTCCGCACGTGGCGCAGCGCATCAATCGCTTTCTGGATCCGGCCTCCGGCGACACGTTCAATATCGATATCGCCACCGAATCGTTCATTCGCGGCGGCTGGTTCGGCCGCGGTCCGGGCGAGGGCACCATCAAGCGTATCCTGCCCGAAGGGCATACCGACTTCGTTTTCGCGGTCGCCGCCGAGGAATTCGGCGTCGTGCTCTGCCTCATCCTGGTCGCTTTGTTCGCGTTCATCGTCATCCGCGCGCTGGTGAAGGCCATGCGCACCGACGATCCGTTCATCCGGTTTGCGACGGCGGGTCTGGCGATCCTGTTCGGCTTGCAATCGGCGATTAATATGGCGGTCAATCTGCATCTGATGCCGGCGAAGGGAATGACGCTGCCTTTTATCTCCTATGGCGGATCGTCCTTGATCTCGCTCGCTTACGGCATGGGCATGCTGGTGGCGCTCACCCGCGAACGGCCACAAGCCAAGCTCGCCGGCGATTTTGATTTCGCCGCGAGTCCGGCGTGATGCAGGCCGCGGAGCCGGCGCCGGTTTTGGTGGCGGCCGGCGGCACCGGCGGTCATCTGTTCCCGGCCGCGGCGCTCGCGGGGGTGCTGACCGAACGCGGCATTCCCGTGCATCTCGCGACCGACCGGCGCGCCGTTCAATTCGGCGATGCATTTTCGAATGACGCGATCCACGTCATCGCCAGCGCGACGGTGCGATCGCGCAATCCGATTGCACTTGCCCAAACCACCGCCATGCTCGGCTACGGCCTCGCCCAAGCCTGGGCCCTGATCGGCCGGTTGCGGCCGTCAGCCGTCATCGGCTTCGGCGGCTATCCGACGGTGCCTCCGGTCCTCGCCGCCACTTGGCGCGGCGTTCCGAGCCTGATCCACGACGCCAACGCCGTCGTCGGACGGGCCAATCGGCTTCTTGCGCCGCGCGTGAATGCGATCGCGACGACATTCCCCGACATTTTCGTCAACGCGCCGGAACTGGCCGCCAAAGCGACGCTCACCGGCAATCCGGTCCGATCGGCTGTCATCGCGGCGGCGGCGACGCCCTACGATCCTCCCGGCGAATTCCTGCGTCTTGTCATCTTCGGCGGCAGCCAAGGCGCGCGTATCATGGCCGATATCGGGCCTGCCGCGATCGCCCGGCTCGATCCCGGCCTGCGGGCGCGGCTTCGCATCGTGCAGCAGGCGCGCGAGGAAGATCTGCCGCGCGTGCGGCAGGCCTATGCCGCTCTCCCGGTGACCGCGGAGGTGGCGCCGTTTTTTGCCGATCTGCCCGCGCGCATCGCGGCGAGCCATCTCGTCGTGTCGCGCTCGGGCGCTTCGACGGTGGCCGAATTGGCCGCGATCGGCCGCCCATCGATCCTGGTGCCCCTGCCGCATGCGATCGATCAGGACCAGTTCGCCAATGCGGGCGTCTTGGAACGCGCCGGCGGCGCGTTGCGGTTGGTGCAGGACGCGTTTACGCCGGAACGGCTTGCCGGCGAGATCGCGGGGCTGGCCGCGGCGCCGCAACGGCTCGCCGCGATGGCGGCGGCGGCCCGGTCGATCGGGCGGCTCGAAGCGGCGAGCCGGCTTGCCGATCTCGTTCTGAAGGTGGCGGGGACCGCCGCAAAGCATTAATTTTACGATGAGCCTTCGCGATGACGGACTTGTTCCGGCCATCCTGCTCTTCGATTGATAAGGACACGAGGCACCAGATGGCGGACACGGGGCCGGCAGGACAAGACCGGGGAACCGGATGAAATTGCCGCGCAACATCGGCCCGATGCATTTCATCGGCATCGGCGGGATCGGAATGAGCGGTATCGCCGAGGTCTTGGTCAATCTCGGCTATACGGTGCAGGGCTCCGATCAGACCGACAGCGCCAATGTCAAGCGATTGCGCGACAAAGGCGTCAAGGTCGCGATCGGTCATGCCGCGGACAATCTCGCCGGCGCCAGCGTCGTCGTGATTTCGTCCGCGATCAAGGCCGACAATCCCGAACTCGCGGCCGCGCGCGCGCAGGGGCTGCCGGTGGTGCGCCGCGCCGAAATGCTGGCCGAATTGATGCGGCTGAAAAGCTGCGTCGCGATTGCCGGCACGCACGGCAAGACGACGACCACCTCGATGGTGGCGGCGATGCTCGATTACGGCGGTTTCGATCCGACGGTGATCAACGGCGGCATCATCAACGCCTATGGGACCAATGCGCGCGTCGGCGCCGGCGACTGGATGGTGGTCGAAGCTGACGAATCCGACGGCAGTTTCCTCAAACTGCCAGCCGACATCGCCGTTGTCACCAATATCGATCCGGAGCATCTCGACTACTTCAAGACATTCGACGCCGTGCAGGACGCGTTTCGCGCCTTTGTCGAGAACGTGCCGTTCTACGGTTTCTCGGTGATGTGCATTGACCATCCGATCGTACAAAGCCTTGTCGCACGGATCGAAGACCATCGCATCGTCACTTACGGCGAAAACCCGCAAGCCGATGTGCGTCTCGTCGATGTCTCGCACGCCGGCGGCACCTCGCTGTTCA
>Ga0187778_10000091_pt1 | contig 54712 bp, 49 predicted proteins | sample 1015_Q2_SP5_20_M_FD_132418 | JGI IMG/M metagenome (GOLD analysis project Ga0187778, IMG submission 132418) | Tropical peat soil microbial communities from peatlands in Department of Meta, Colombia - 1015_Q2_SP5_20_MG | ecosystem: Environmental > Terrestrial > Soil > Wetlands > Peat | place...
CAGGAAGTTGTTCTACGACCCGCCGGCCCCGTTGCCCATCGACCACACGTTGTTCACCAGGAAACCGTAGACCCAGGGATTGCCCTTCTCGAGCCGGAGGATGACGAACGTCGGGCCCAGTCCAGGCAACGGTCAGCAGGCCCGCCATCCCGAGCCCCGCTTCGAGCAGGTGCCAACGTTGTGGCAGATACCCTGCCTGCAGCGTCGTGTAATTCAACAAGGCGTTATAGAGCGCGACGCTGTGGTTGGGCTGGGCATGCTGCAGGACGAAGAACGCCGCCCAAACAATCACCTCGATGAGGTTGGTCAGCGTGATCAGCAGACTCGCGAGGATGACGAGAGATAGGCCGCCCACGAAGGACTCGATCGGCGCAAAGCGCTCCTTGAGCCAATCGATGGCCCCCAAGATCGAGAACATGCCGGTGCCGTGGATTGCCATGGTGATCGCCACCAGGAAGCCGGCCCAGAGGATCTCCTCCATCGAGATCACATAAGTGGGCATTGCTGTTCTCCTTAGCGGCGGCTAGAAGCCACCTTTCGGCCCCCGCGTGTGGCAGAGCCGGGCCCCGCGACGCGCGACCGCATCGTCGCCGACTCCAACTCCAGCGCTCCACGATGCTCGGGAACCGCATCCGGCACGTACACGAGGAACTCCGGTATGTCGGGCAGCCCGTCGATGAAGGTTCCCTTCTTCTTTCCCTTGACGGAGAAGCGCCGGATCCGCTGCCTGAAACGCTCGGCGACGTACAGATCGCCGTCCCGGCCGATCGCGAAGCCGGAGGGAGCCTCGAGGTATTGGGAATGATCTCGGCCTGCTGTAACGACTCGCGTTCAATGACATCGGTGGAGTGCCCTGTTAGGATGCCCGGCAGCGAAAAGGCATCGTTTATGGAGGATAGCGAAAAACTCGACTGGCAACCGGCTTCGACCCGTCAAGCTAGACTTCAACTGACCCGGTAACATGGATGGTAACACGGGATTTTTTAGCCATCGATTAGGGGCAAAGCAACCTATTCGCGCGGTACTTCGCGCGGTACGTGGAGCGGATGCTGCGGCGCGACTGACGTTCTGCTCCGGGGTTATCCGGAAGACCACTCGCTCGACGACCCCACGCGCTACTCCCGCGAGAACCACTTGTTATAGAGCGCTCTGTACCGCCCGTCCTCGTACATTTCCAGCAATGCCTTGTTGATCCGCTTGCGCAGGGGGCTTTCATCCGGGACGGCAATACCGTACTTTTGCGCCGCGAAGATTGGACCGACGACGCGCAGGACACCGTTGCCGCGCTTCGTGGCCAGGTATTGAAGCGTCGGCGCGTCGAAGACCATAGCTTGGACGTCGCCGTTCAGGACGAGGTCGCACCCTTCCTCTGCCGATCCTACCCCGACATATTCCAACCCCTGTTCGCTCAAGTAGTCGGCAGCGACTGTACCTTGCACGGTTGCGATCCTCTTCCCTGACAGGTCGGCCGGCCCCCGGATCTTGGAAGTCAGCCGGTCGACGGTCTGTGTCGAACTGATCGTGGCCGTTAGTTGCGCAATCAGCACTACGCCCACCAACCACATGAAAAATACGATCAGCCGCTTCACCACCTTCGTGGCCTGTCGATCGCCATGCTCGCCCGTCGCTACGATGAGAGCTCCAGCCCACAGTCCTTCGCCTATCCCTCTCAAATAGCCCTTCCGAAAATGCTCACTTGACCGGCGCTCGACCATCCATAGCACATTCGCCATGACAAACATGATGAGAACAAATGCGGCGAGGAGGGCGCCGAGTGTGAGCCATGGAATCGAGTCGAACACGTCAAGGAAGCGACTGCCGGCATGCGCGTGCACCATGATCTGCAAGCCGGAGTCGAAATAGGGCTGGGTGAAGTCCACGGCATTTTCACGCTCCTTGGTGATCGTGATCGCCGCGATTGCTGCATCTGCTTTGCCGCTTTGCACCGCCTGCAACTGATCGCCGACTGTCGTGACTTCGACCCATGCGGTATTGACCTTGAGTGATTGCGCAAGCGCGTTCCAGAGATCGATGCTGAAACCGCTCCACTCCGCTTCCTGCTTGAACACGAACGGTGCGATCGGTTTGACTGCCACACGCAATATCTTGCCTTGTGCGGTGTCCTGGACGTCTGCGCCCTGCGTGCCGAGAGCCATCGCCGCGACAAGAACGAGGCAGATGGTCGAGCATTTGCGTGTGCGGTCGTTCGGCCGCTTCGAGATGGGCCGTTCTTTTCGGACCTGCGGCGGAGTCGTGTCGTTAGCTCCAGCCACGTTGCGGCGCAGTACTGCGGTCAACCGCTCCAGCGTGAATAACGTTCCTGTCATCGCATGCTCCGTGGTCGCCGTGATGAGATTGTCGCTCAACTGGACCGGATTAAGCTGATCGCCGCGAGATCATGACTTGATCATTTTCATGTTGAGTCCCCTAGCTGGGCTTGGCTTCCGGGCGCCGCGTAACGTCTAGCCGACGTTGTTCACTCACAGCACGTGGTCACCCACAAAGGGATTGCTACGCCGCTCGTCGCCGAAGGTCGACATCGGTCCGTGCCCCGGCACGAAGCGCATTTCGTCTCCGAGCGGCCACAGTTGTTCCGTGATTGACCGTACCAGCGTCTCGAAGCTGCCGCGCGGAAGATCGGTGCGTCCGATCGAACCCCGGAACAGCACGTCGCCGACGAAGGCGATGCGGCGTTCGGGTTGCACGAACACCACATGGCCGGGCGTGTGCCCGGGACAATGGCGAACCTCGAAACGCAGTGCTCCAACCGAGACGGTATCGCCACCTTCGAGCCAGCGGTCGGGGGTGAAGGAACGCGCACTGGAAATGCCGAAGTTCTCTCCCTGCCGCTCGAGCTGGTCGATCCAGAAGGCGTCCTCGCGCTGCGGCCCCTCGACAGGTACCGCAGCGCGTGCGGCGACTTCACCGACGCCGCCGCAATGATCGACGTGGCCGTGCGTTACCAGGATCTTGATGAGCCTCGCTCCGCTCTGCTCGACTGCCGCCAACAATCGATCTACTTCCCCGCCTGGATCGATCAGCGCCGCGCCTCCGGTGGCCGCGCAGATGACGAGCGAACAATTCTGCTGAAAAGGCGTTACCGGGATGATGGAGAGCTTCATTGCGGGGCCGGCGGCGAGTGCGTTGCTGCCGGGACAGGTTAGGCACGAGATTGGACGGCGAGTCCCGATGCCCGCTCAACTTCCAGGCAGGCTGTGAATCTCCGGGAAGAACAGGTCCTTCCATGTCGCGGGGACGGCCGTGACGATGCCCACTTCGTGCATGAACGACGCGTATTTCATCGTGTTCTCGGGCACGAGCGTCCACTTGACCTGCGGTCCGCCGATGACTTCGTAGACCAGGTCCGGCGGCAGCTTCGACTTTCCGTCTTCCATCCAGAGCTGCGCCGCGGCGCGCTTGTCGGCGTTGATGATCTCGGTGGCTTCGGCGAGCGCGTCCATGAGTGCCCGGTAGAGCTTCGGATTTTCGTCGTGGAACTTGCGCGATGTCCAGGCGACGGTAAAGCTGTGCGAGCCACCGAGCACATCGAAGGAGTTCAGCACCGTGTGGATCCCAGGTACTCGCAGCTGCTGCGTCTGGAACGGCGGCACGCTGAATGCGCTGTCGAATGCACTGCCACCGGAGAGAAGCCCGATCGTGGCATCAGGCGGCGGCATCGAGAGCGTGAGCCGGTCGAGCTTTGCGTAATTCTGCTTACCGAACTCCTGCGCTGCGGCCATTCGCAGCGTGACCGCCTGCACCGATACGCCTACCGCAGGCACCGCGATCCGATCGGCATCGGTGAAGTCCCGGATCGTTTTGATCCTCGGGCTGCGCGTGTTGAGCAGAAAGGGCTGCGAGCTCAGAGCCGAGATCCCACGGATCTCTTGCGGGGTGCTGCGCGACTTCGCCCACACCGTGACCAGCGCAGGCACGCCTCCGGCAACGACGTCCACATCGCCGGCGAGCAGCGCTGTGTTCATCGCATCCGGGCCATTGAACGTCGCCCACGTCACCTTGATCTCGGGAAGGCCTTGGGCCATCGCGTATTTCTCGATCAGCCTGCGATGTTCAAGGATGTTGAACTGCACGTAGCCCATCGACGTCTGCTTCGCGAAACGGATCTCGTTCGCCTCCGCCGAGGCGTCGCTGTGCGCAACGACGGCAAGGAGCGCCAGAGCGACGCCGAACGCCGCGGGCTTCATTCCCAATCCTCCCCGGCGATCGTCAACCGATACCATGCTCGAGCACTCCGATCCCCGAAATTTCGAGCCGCAAGCGATCGCCGGGTTGCAGGTAGCGCGGCGGCTTGCGAAAGGCGCCGACGCCCGCCGGAGTCCCCGTTGCAATGACGTCCCCCGGCTCAAGCGTCATATAGCGTGAAATGTACTCGATCAGGCCGGCGACATCGACCAGCATCTTGCCGGTGTTCCCGTCCTGCACCAGCTCGCCATTGACCCACGTTCGCAGTTGCAGGCGCTGCGGATCGGCGATCTCGTCGCGAGTGACCATCCACGGCCCCATCGGGCAGAAGCCGTCCATGCTCTTGGCGAACGTCGTCTGCGGCGGCGACACGTCGAACTGGAACTCGCGTGCGCTGACGTCGTCGACAATCGTATAACCGGCTACTGCGGCGAGCGCGTCCGCCCGCGTCACGCGTCTGACGAGCCGGCCGATGATCACTGCCAGCTCGATCTCGTAGTCCAGCTTGGCCACTTCCGGCGGCCGTGCCACGATCGATCCGGGGGCTGCGACCGACGATGAGAGCTTGGCAATGATGCGCGGTGCCTCGAAGGGCTTGACCCCGGTCTCGGCGGCGTGATCGGCATAGTTGCGCCCGATGGCGACGATCTTCGGAGGACGCGGGATTGGCGCAAGCAAGTCAACGTCGGCAAGACGAGGATTCTCCACAATCGGAGATTGCCGCTGCAGGTACGCCGCGACTGCCTCGCGGCCACGATCGCCGGAGCGTAGCAACGCGAGCATGCCCCACCCCTCGGTGTGGGAGAATCGCGAGGGCAGATCCAATGCCGGCGCGAGATCGATAACGCGCCCATCGACGACGGCGCCGACGCTCGAGTGGTCACGCAGTCGATAGCTGACAAGTTTCATGGCGCGGGTGACTGCGACGAGAGTTTATCGCACCGCCTGGCGCGGAGCGGTCCGGGGACGCTGCGGCCGAGTCGTTCTTGGGGTATCGACTCGAACTAGCCAACTCGATTGGGAGCGAACCGGCCGAGGCTCCCTGACATCGTCTAGCATCCTTGCTAAGATGCAAAAAGCAGCTTCAGTCGCGCGTCCCGCGGCTGCCATGATCAGGAGGACTCCATGGACCTGACCACGCTCGAACGCCTGCCGCTGTGGATCGGCGGCCGCGAAGTGCCCGCGCATACCACGCGCTATGCAGAGGTGACCAACCCTGCCACCGGAGAGGTGCTGCGCCATGTGCCCTTGGGCGACGCGGAGGACGTCGCCGCCGCTGCGGAAGCAGCCGCCGCTGCATTCCCGGCTTGGCGCGCCTCGCCCGCGCTGCGCCGCTCCCGCATCCTGATGCGTTTCCGCGACCTGATGGAGGCGCACAAGAAGGACTTAGCGCGGCTCGTTTCGCAGGAGCACGGCAAGACGCTCGCAGACGCCGAAGGATCGATCACTCGCGGCATCGAGGTCGTCGAATTCGCAACTGGAATTCCTCACCTGCTCAAGGGCGAGTTCAGCGACAGCGTCGGCTCCGAAGTCGACACCTTCTCGCTGCGCCAGCCGGTGGGCGTCTGCGCGGGCATCACCCCGTTCAATTTCCCCGCGATGGTGCCGATGTGGATGTTCCCGGTCGCCATCGCATGCGGCAACGCTTTCGTTCTCAAGCCATCGGAACGCGATCCGACGATGAGCCTGCGCATGGCGGAGCTTCTGCGCGAGGCGGGTCTTCCCGACGGCGTGTTCAACGTCGTGCACGGCGACAGGGAAGCGGTGGATGCGATCCTCGGTCACCCGCAGATCAAGGCGGTGTCATTCGTGGGCTCGACGCCGGTCGCACGCCACATCTACGAAACGGGCACGCGCCACGGTAAGCGCGTGCAAGCGCTCGGTGGCGCGAAGAACCACGCGGTGGTGCTCCCGGATGCCGACCTGGCCTTCGCTGCTGAGGCGCTGATCGGTGCCGCATACGGATCGGCCGGAGAGCGCTGCATGGCGGTGTCGGTCGCAGTCGCCGTGGGCGAAGTCGCCGATGCGCTTTGCAGCGAGCTTGCGAAGCGGGCGCGCCGTGTAGCGGTGGGCCCGGGCGACCGGGCGGGATCCGAGATGGGCCCCGTGATCACCTGCGCGGCACGCGACCGGATCATGGGCCTGATCGATAGGGGGGTCGCCGAAGGAGCCACGCTGGTCGTCGACGGCCGCAAGCCGCAGGTCGAGGGACATGAGGCCGGCTTTTTCGTGGGGCCTACCCTGTTCGACCACACTCGTCCAGAGATGGCCATCTATCGCGAGGAGATCTTCGGTCCGGTGCTGGTGATGGTTCGAGTCGAATCGCTCGAGCGGGCGATCGCGCTGATCAACTCCAATCCCTACGCCAACGGTGCAGCGCTGTTCACGCGTTCCGGTTTTGCTGCGCGGCGCTTCCAGCAGGAGGTCGAGGTGGGCATGGTCGGCATCAACGTGCCGATACCGGTGCCGATGGCGTTCTACTCATTCGGCGGCTGGCGCAATTCGCTGTTCGGCGATCTGCACGTCCACGGGATGGACGGCGTGCGCTTCTATACGCGAGGCAAGGCGGTCACCACTCGCTGGCCGGACGACGGCAGCGCGGCGCCGGGATTTCACATGCCGACGCTGGGCTAGCGTGTCGCGCCGTGCTCGCGCTGGGCTGCGGCCTTCGACGGTGGCGAGCGCATCGTGAAGACGAACTGCAGCAACAGCCAGTGGGTCACGGGCCGCGCATCGACTTCCGCCGGCTTGAATTTGGCGCCGCGCAACGCGTCCTCGACCGTGGGCCCGAACAGGGAATCGTCCGGCTGTAACGTCGCCTCCATGGCGCTGCCGTCGGCGTCGATGATGAGCAGCGCCCAGATGCGCGCCTCGCGGTGCGCCCTCGCTGCGCGCGGCGGGTAGGGAACGGCCAGCGGCTCCCGTAGCTGCGGGGGGCTGGCGGCGGACTGAGGAAAGCGCTGGGCCAGGCGCAACGCCTGCGCGTGTCCCAACGGCTCGGCCGTCTCCACCGCGCCGACCGCGACGTCGCCCGGCGGGATCGGCGTATCGGATCCCAGCGCGCCAGGCGTCGATTCGACGGGTATCGCGGCGTCGGTCGAATGCGCGGCTGGCGCACGCAAGTCGATGTGTCGAACGGGGATCGGAGGCTCCGGTGGCGGCTCCTGTGGTTTGGCAGCGACGACGCTCGGAGTCTTCGCGGGCTCAACGACCGGACGCTGGGGCGCGACCTCGACCGTCGCCGCGGGCTCGGGCAGCGCTTCGGCTGGCTGCGGCCCCGGAAGCTGCACTTGCATCACCGCCGGGTCACCCAGCTTGACCGAAACCGATGTCGGCGCCGGCAGAAGCATTCCGGCGAACACGGCGAGCGTGATCGCGTGCGCGAATAGCGACGCTGCGAACGACAGCCACAGGCGCTGAACGGGCGTCGCGCTGGGTCGGCCGAGCATGGCGGAGGGTCTGACCATGAGCATCCGGGGAGCCTGCCTACAAAATACCGCGGCCGCTCCGCTTCGCGCGAGAGCGGCCGCTATCGGACCAGGCGACGGCGCTACTGCCCGAGCAATCGCCACGACATGCGGTGCTGCGACACGAGCGCCGGGAGGTTGGGCTTGAGGATGATCACGTCGCCCTTGGTCGCCGTCGTTATCGCCAGCCGGATATCCGGCGTCGACGTGCCGCTCGCGGTCTCCAGGCCGACGAACTCTATGCCCACGCCGCCTTCGGCGATGGCAACGCTTTCGATGGGGTTGCCGCTCGTGTCCGTAAACAGGGACTGGCCGGTCGCGTAGTTGCGGGCGTAGACGTTGGCCTGCATGCCCGTCAAACACGGGTCGGTCTGCGCCGACGTGCCGATGTAGGCGACCACGGACAAGGCCGCGACGGGCGGAACGACGATGCGCTGGCCGATGGGAAGATCGTCGTACCAGCCCTTGTCAGGCTTGTTGGTGAGGCCGAAGTCAAGCGCCGCGTTGTGGGACACCTGCGGCAGTCCCGGAGTGAACCTGTCGAGCGGCGACCCGGGTAGCGGCCACGGCGTGTCCGCGGTCCCGTCGCGAAGCGCATACATGGTCTGCTGCTGCAGGTTCGCCAGGTCGGAATCGTCGTAGAGCTCTCCGGTACCGACGAACACCCAGCGGTCGATGCCGTTGCTGATATCGATCTCGATCTGCGGCGGCGTCGTGACCGGCTGCGGGACGCCTGAAGGATCGACCAGCCGGGCCAGTTGACCCACGGTCCAGTTGCCCGGGTTCGGGTCGGAGACGTCGAAGCGCCAGAAATTCCCCAGCAGGTCGCCGGCGTAGATCTGCTCCGCGAGCTGGTTGTGGAAGTCCTTGGTATAGCCTGCCGGGTGAGCCAGCCCCGAAGGCGTGGCGGAGGTCCCTACCCCTGTCGACATGGTCTTGAGCAACACCCCGTCGCGCGCGCGGATGAAGTAGAGGTTGCCGTTGCCGCTTGCATTGTTGTAGCCGGAGGCGACGATCACCAGCCATGCGCCGTTGAAAGCACGCGTCTTGGCGATCATAGGCTTGCCGTAGGTGTAGCCCAGATCGGCGTTCTTGAACTCCCACAGCACATGATTCGCCGCTGCCGCTTCGCTGGTGATCGAGGCGGGGTCGGTGACGTCGAGGGCGTAGTACGCCGCGCCGCCCTTGCCCAGCCCGCCTACGAGGAGGGTGCGCCAGTCCTGTCCGCCGGTGTCGGCGGCGAAATTGACGTCGACGATCTTCGGCGTCGAATCCACGTAGTAGTGGTGCTTGAACGGCGGCAGCGCTCCGTCCTGGTACGCCAGCGCACCCAGCCCCGTCTTCGGATCGCCGCCGGCCAGGCCGCCGCGATAGAGCGGACTCGGGATATACGCCCAGGTCTCATTGCCGGTCGCGTCGTCGAAGGCGTGCAGCATCCCGTCGTTGGCGCCGGCGTAGATTTCCGCGGCCCGTCCGGAGAAGGTCGACATGAACGCTGCGTAGCCCGAATCATCGCTCTCGCGGTACGGTGCGCTGGGCGGCCCGACGAACACGGCCGAGGAATCCACGATGTCGCCGAGCGCAGTGGGGCGCGCCCTCAGCTGGCCGAGCTTCGTCCCTTCCTTGAGACGGTTGCCGCGCAGGAACTCGAGGATCATCTCCTGGCGCGCCGCCGTGCTGCCTGGCGCCAGCGAATCTTGCTGATGAGGGCCGAGATTCGCCAACAGGAACGGCACCGCAACGCCCGATTCGTTCATGGTCACGATCTTGCGCTTGCTGAACCACGGTTGCGGGTCGCTGACCGTGATCTGGAGCTGAGTGTCGAGTTGCCCGGAGGCGCTCCAGGCTGCCGCCCCGGTCACCCCTGTCATCGGATCGATCGCGATCTTGATCAGGCTGCCGCCCCAATCGGGCTCGAACCCGACGCGGTAGTAGAAGTTCGCGGTCGGGCCGAGATTGATGTTCTGGAATCCGACGCCGGCGCGCACTCCTGATTGATTGACGATGTCGGCGAGAATCTGACCAATGCCCAGCTTGACCTCGTCCGCCGACTGCGCGTTGACAAATCGCCCGCGGCCGTTGATCGCAGCGTGCCACAGGTCGTCGACGCCGGAATTGTCCGGCTTGAACACCGTCGGGTACGGCTGCGGCCACTGCAGAGCGCCGCTGTCGAGCTGCGACTCCGTAGTCGACTGACTTCCTGCCGGGAGCTTGCCCGACGTACCCAGCGATATCGCGGCGAAGTTCTGGTGCTGCCAGCTCGCCGGGTCCGCCGTAGGCGACGTCGGAACGTTGTTGACGCTCTGCGGGCCACTCGTGCGCAAGTCGGTCACCCAGTAGTACATCGCGTAGTCGGACAGCGAATTCGAGGCCGGCAGGAGCGGATTCTCGCGGAACGGCGCGGGCCAGGGCTGACCCGCGGTAAGCATCGGAACCGTGCCGGGCGGGAGCGGCGCCGGCAAGGCGGGCACGACATCGTCCTGATCGCCGACGGTCGTGGCCGGTAGCCCGTTCTGGTTGGTGTAGCCGTCGGTGAAGAACATGTGCCAGTTCTTCTGGCAGGATAGCTCGATCGGATCCGTGGAGCCCACGAGTTGCGGCTGCGAGCCGTTCTTGTAGTAGTCGCCGATGCGCACCAGCGCGTCGAGTGACGGCGTTTCCTGGCCGAGCGGGATTGTCACGCCAAAGAGCTGCGCGAACCAGATGGCCTTCTGCGCCGCGCCGAAATCGGAGATGTTGACGAACGACGACAGCTTGAACAGGTTGTGGAAGCCGACGCGGTAATTGCTGTCGAGTTCGCTGAACGTGAGCGATGTTACGGACTTCACCCCTTGGATACGTGTGCGGTAGTACGCGAACCAGTTGGCGTAGTTGGTCATCTCCGAGACGTCCGGCGTCGCGCCGTCGAAGCTGCGGGTGACCGTCTGGACCTGGCCGCTGTCGTCGGTCCAGGTGTGGGTGAAGGACGGGTTGACGGTCGGGTCGAGATCCATGCGCTGGAACGCGGGCGTGGCGTAGTTGTCGGTGCTCGGATCCTGGCCGAACTGATAGAAGCGCGGGTAGAGGTGCGTCACATCGGTCGAGTCCTGACACGTTCCGCCCGTTGGCGTGCCATAGCCAATCCATTTGTCTCCCGCAGTCGCGACTTGCGCGTCGCACCACTCGACGCCGGTCTTGTAGTAGTGACGCGGGACGTAGGCGTAGCGCGCCGAGGACACGCACGCGTTGGGGCCGGTCCCGCCGGTGACCGGCGTGTTGAACTGCACGTTCGGATAGTTGTAGCGATTCGCGGAAACGCCGCTGTACGCCTGGTTGTTGTGGCGGCAGACCAGGCCGGACCCGTTCGCATCCTCGAGCAGCGACATGCCCGAGGTGATGCTGACGGAGTCGATGAACGTGGTCTTGTCGCCGCTGCCGTCTGTTCCCGCAAAGGTGATGGTGTGCGGACCCGCTGTGGCGATCGAGAATCCGTAAGCGAACGTGTTGTATTGGTAATAAAGAGCCGGAGCGGCGGGGCTGCCGAGCGGAACGCCGTCGACGCTGACCAGCACCGGCTGGGTCGTTCCTGCCGGGACGTTGGTCCAGCGCGGGGCGGCGATAAAGGTGATCCTGTACGAGCCCGGGTTCAGATTGATGGTCTGGGACATCGACCCGAGACCTTGGATGAACGATGTCTGCAGCCCATCACCGCTCGGCCAAGCTTGGAAGCTGCTCCAGTAGTGCTGGATACCGCTGCTTCCCGAAAACGTCCAGCTGGCGCCGGCGGGGTTGTACACATAGTCCCCGATGGCAGGCGCTTCGAAGGAACCGTTGGGAACCGCTATCGTGGTCGTCGACGACCCGGCGACGAGGTCGCTGCACACCGCCGTGGCGGAGGCGCTCGGGATCGGCGGGCACATGCTGTCGGACATGCAGGAATTGTGGTCGATCGAACACTTGCCCGGAACAGAGACCGCCGGGCAGTATGCGTAATCCCACCAAAAGTCGAAGAACGGCGGGAAGGCGATCTCCTCGAACAGGTGGGTGCAGGCCGAGCCGTCGACGCTGCATGTTCCGCCCTGGCGCGGGCAATGCGCGGGCTCGGAGCAGGTGTAGCTCGGCGGGATCTCGCAGAACGGCGTGTAGGTCGATCCGTCGCAGGACTGGCCGGTGATCGAGCAGGTCATGCCTGTCGGCGAGCACTGGGCGTCGCTGAAGCACGCGGTGCCGGTAACGCTGCAGGCGCCCTGCAGCGTCGGACAGCTCGCGTCTGCGGTGCAGGCGAATCCCGATGTTGAGCAGGTGCCGGGAACGATCGGGCATTCCGGTGTGCTGTGGCAGACGGCGGAAGTGACCGAGCACTGCCCGGAGGGCGCGCAATCGGAATTTACTACGCACGGCTGGGCGTCCTGACTGCACGCCCCCGGCACTGTCGGACAATCCGGATTGACCACGCACGCCGCGTGGGTGACCGTGCACTGGCCGCCGGCGGGCAGACATTGCGCGTCGCTGAAGCAGGCGGTTCCGGTGATGGTGCACGCGCCGGGCTGGGTCGGGCAGTCCGGCGGCCCCTGGCAGAGATTGCCGACAAGCGTGCAATGCCCTTCGGGCGGGCATTGCGCATCGGCAAAGCAGGGAAGCCCGGTGATCGTGCACGCGCCGGCAGTGGGCGGGCACTGGGCCGAGCTCGTGCACGGCAGCCCCGTGTCACTGCAGGTCCCCTCGTTCGGGCAATCGGCGTCCGCAAAGCAACTGCTCGGAACGACCGAGCAAACGCCAGGGGTGTTCGGGCATTGCGCATCACTCGTGCAGACTGCGCCGCTGCTGGTGCAAAGGCCTTTCGCAGGACATTGCGCGTCGCTGAAGCACGCGGTGCCGTCGCTGCTGCAGGTCCCGCTGAGCACCGGGCAGTCGCCGTTCACCTCGCAGAAGGCGAGGCTGACATTGCACTGGCCGGTCGGCGGACAGTCGCTCGAGGTGAAGCACCCATCGTGAGTAATCGCACAAGTACCTGCCTGCGGCGGGCAGTCGCTGCTCGAGGCGCAGGCGGCATGCGTGACGCTGCACTGCTTGGTGCCTGGGCAATCGGAATCCGCCTCGCATTGGCCGCCGGTGACGCTGCACACGCCGGGCGGGCAAACGGGGCCGAGCTGGCAGGTGCCGCACTCGCTCGTGCAGAGATTGCACCCCGGCGGAATCCAGTCGACCGGACAGGTTGCGGGATTAGGCAGGTTGCAGACCTCGCCGACGAGGTTGCAGCTCTGCGGGGTTACGCCGTTGCAGGCCTGCGGCGTGAGGTTGGCGCAGAACTGGCCGGTCACGCCGTTGCAGGTCTGCCCGGTGATGCCTCCGCAATGCTGGATGACGGCGCCGTTGCAGGTCTGGGGCACGGGATTGACGCAGGTCGGCGAGGTCGCGCCAGCGCAGGTCTGCGGCGTGATGCCGGTGCAAGTCTGTGCCCCGCCGCCGGCGCAGGTCTGCGACGTCTGCCCCGTGCACGTCTGCGGCTGCGCGCCGATGCAGGTCTGGCTGTTGATGTTGTTGCAGGTCTGCGACTGCCAGCCGTTGCAGGTTTGAGGGGTGACGCCGAGGCAGGTCTGCGGGGTGCCTCCGCCGCAGGTCTGGTCGATGACTCCGTTGCAGCTTTGCGGCGTGACGACCGGCGGGGGATCGCTGCACGTCTGCGTCTGTAGCGGTCCGTATTGCGGCCACAGCGGGCTGGTCGAGTCGCACCAGAGCGTGTTGTCGTTCTCGTAGAAGAATTTCGGATCCTGCGCCGTCGCCCACGGCGGCAGAAGGGCATGTGTCGTGGCGTCGACTTTCGAATAGGCGATCGAAAGCGCGGTCGTGCCGCCGGCGCTGGGATCGATGCCGGGCGGCGCCCACGGGTAGTTGTAATCGCCGTCAGGCGTGGACGCCGAAGACGAGCTCGCCGATGGGCCGGTGCCGTTGGTGCGGCAGTTCGCCGGATCGTTGGTGAGGCCGAGGCTCCAGTCGGAGTTGCACCACAGCCCGACGGTCACCTTCTGCGTCAGGTCGATGTACTGGATAGTGGCCGCCCACGGGTCGGCCGGAACTTTGGTCCAGTTGACGGTGTTCGCCGCGTTCATCTGCGGGTAGCTCGTGCCGTCTGCGTAAACGGGCGGATCGTAAGTCAGCCGCGGGTTGTAATAGGCGTGGTTGAGCTCGGTGTTGTGGGCAGGCGCCGGCCACAGCTGCCAATAGGCGTAGGGGTTGCCGGCAAGCGGCGACTTGCCGGGTCCCGGCGGGCCAGGGAAGCGCTCGATGCCCGGCAGCGGGCCCGGATCGATGCCGCCCGAGCAGGTCGAGGTTGCGACGCTCGCGGTGGCGCACCCTGCACCCGGCCCGCTCGTGTCGTAGGCGCTGTCGAACGCCGGAAACGGGAAGCCGAACTGCTCGTAGACATAACCGTGGGTCTGGTACTTGCCGTGGCCGATGAACGTCAGGTCGGTGTTCTGGTCGCGAACACCGCAGGCTGCGTTCATCTTGCCGGTGATGTCGCGGCAATACGAGACCAGAGTCCCCACGGATCCGCCGCCGACCTGGTCGGGCAGGTAGTCGTATCGCATCGACGTCGAATCGTCGACCGTCAGCATGATGTTGGGCTTGGCCTGATTCTGGACGCTGAGCGGCTGGTCGCCCAACGCGGTCAGCGCAGCGTAGCCGGGGGTGGCAAGGGGGCCCAGACCAACGAGCACCGCCATGACGCCGGCGAGCCAGCGCCTCCATAGCGGAGCATGAGTCAACGGGTTCATGGTCTTGGCAGCAACCGGGCCTCTACTTGAGCATCGCCTGCAAGAATGATGCCGTGTTCTGTGGACCGTCCACCCGGATGGTCACCCGATAGAGCGGGACGCTGGGTAGCGTCAGCGACGCGTCGCCGATGGTCGTGCCCGGGTTGACCTTGGGCGGCAGCATGTCGCAGGTGGCGATGGTCGGGGCGCCCGGGGCGCTGCACATGCGCTCGATCATGTAGCGGATCTCCGTTTGCTGCCCGAGCGGATTCGTTGTGTCGGAGGCCGTGAGGACGGCAAACGGGTACGCGCTCTTTTTCTGCAGCTTCGCGGGTACGCCGCGCGCATCCTCCCCGGGCTGCAGCGACGCGAAGTAGTTCTCCGGAGCCCAGTCTGCGTTGTGGTCAGGTATGCGCAGAACGCCCGCGATGTCCGCATCCTGGAAGAGGCCCGCCGCGGCCTTTTCGACCCCGAGGTTTCCCGGCAGGACCGACGCCATGCGGAATGCGAGATTGCCGATCACGGCATTGGTCGTATCGACGGAGCGGACCAGCGCGATCGCCGCCAGGCTCATTGCAACCATGACGATGAGCGCGATGAAGAGCACCACACCGCGCTGGCGCACCGGCGCGAGCTGCAGGCTTGGCGTCGAGCGTCTCATGAAATCGGATTCCAGATGGGATTGCGCAGCGGAATCATCGTTTCATAGATGCGGTAACGGTAATTGCCGTTCGCGGCGGGGAAGGACACCGGTATGGCGCCGTCGAACATCGCGCTGTTGAAATCGGTCGCCTCCTTGTCCCATTGCTCGCCGCGGACCACGATGCCGATGCGCACCGCCCGGATCTTGTTCAGCGTGGAGATCGACGCCGCCAGCACGTTGGCGGCGCTCCAGGCTCCGGTCGCCGGGGTCCACGTCACGCCGCCCGCTCCGTTATCGATGCCGTAAAGGAGCTTCATGTTCATGACATTGGAGGCGATCGGGTTGGGCGGGTTGGCGGCAGGGGCGCCGGTGTCGTCCCACAGTGCCGTGCTGCGCAAGACGTTGTTCGACACGTCGTAGGCCACTCGCTGTCCGCTTCCCTTCGGTCCCACGTTGAGGAGCGAATCGAAGCCGCCCGGCGCCGCCCCGGTGTCGAAGGTTTCGGCCGTGTGGACGAGCGTCACCACGCCGTTAACGTCAGCCGGGGGCGCGGGCCCTATCGCACCAGGCCCCGGATTGACGGCTGTCACCCTCGATATGGCGCATGCGGTGCTGCTGATCGCGATGACGAGATCATCGACCTTGAATCCGTTCGGGCTTTGCACCTGATAGTCGCTGCCGGGGGCGGAGCTTCCGGCGAAGGGCACGGCGGCGATGACGTGTTGAGCGAGGCTGTAGTTGACCACGAACGAATCCGGCGTCGCGGGCGCGCCGCCATCGGTTATGAGCACCGGAATCGGACGGAAGGTCGTCGACATGCTTCCCGTGGTCTGACAGGTTCCGAGATCCCTGATCGCATACGCGGCGCCGCTGCTGGCGTTCGCCAGCTCGACGCCGAGCATGAACGACGACAGCAACCCGTTCTGCTGAGCATCGCCGACGCTGGTGGTGTTGCGCTTGATGCCCTCGGCGGCCGAGTACACCTGGTAGATGACGAGCACGGCGATCATGCCGATGACGATTCCGACCATGATCTCGATCAGGCTGAAGCCGCGGTGCGCGTTGCGGGCTTGCCGCATCGTCGTAAGCGTTCGCATCAGTTCTGGCCGACGACGCCGGTCGTCGTGTAGTTGTGCGTTAGAGCGGGAGGACAAGGCGTGGGCGGACTGGGGCATTCGCCCGGCAGCCGCCAGGAGATCTGCACCTGAACCACGCTGCTGGTCTTTGACGGCGCGGGCGGCAGGGTGGCGTCGTCAACAAGCACTACCGGATCGAGGACATCTGCTCCCGCGAACGCGGTCTGCACCTGGTTCTTGAAGGCGACGTATTTCGGGCCTCCGACCGAGCTGGCGTAGTTGGCCTGGAGCTGGGTGCGATCGTCGGTCCACATTTGCGAGATCAGCGAATTCGCCTGGTAGACGGCCTCGGCGCGCAACTCCGAATCGTTGGTAAAGCGAATCGCCTGGGCTTGCAGACCTACGATGCCGAGAATGCCGAAGGAGAAGATGAGGATGCCGATCAGCGCCTCGAGCAGGTAGGCGCCGGCCTGGGTTCGTCGAAGGTGCGCAACCATTATCGTGTCTGCAATCAAGTTGGCGGGCACCAACGCGGGTCGCTTGCGTCGGTGACGGCAACATCGCACAGCTTGATCCCCGTCGACGTGACGGGATCGACCACGACGCGCAGAACGCGGGGCGAAGAGATGTTGGTGTTCGTGACCTCGATCCACTGGATCTTTGCGCTGGCGTCGGCGTTGTCGGTCAGGCGTCCCAAGCCGTTGAACGTGATCTCCGTCGCGGCGCCGGGCGTGCTGGTCACGGTTGTCCTGGACGCACCGTTCACCCACTTGTAGGACTGCACCGGCAGGAAGGTCCCGCTCTCGTCGTCCAGACGCGTGACCTGCCATCCGCCCGCCGCGGACGTATCGAGGACAAACTGCGCCTGCGTGTTGCCTTGCACCGCCTGCGCCTGCGCCAAGCGCACTCCCGCAAGGGTGTTCTCGGCGGCATTGCGGATCTGCGAGTTGCCCATGAAGTCGGCGTACATCGGGCCCGCGAGAAGGATCAGGAACGCGAAGATCGACAGCGCGATCAGCAGCTCGATCAGGGTGAAACCGAAGTCGCGTGGACTGTTCATGGACGAAATCAGCTGCACGAGCCGTCCTTGCGCGTCGCCCAGCAATTGGCGTTACCGGTCCAGCCCGGGGCCGTAATCGTGCTGCTCGTGGCATTGGCCTGGTTGATGGTGTACAGGAACCCCGCCATGCCCTCGGAGGCCTTCCCGGTGGCCGTGCCGCTGTAGGTGGTTGCCGTCTCGCCAGGACAGGCGATGTCAAAGGAGCGCAGCGTGTTGACTATCGGCAGGATGACGGCACAGCCGCCCACATACGTCCGGTTGTCCAGATAGAACTGCTCGTAACGCGTACGCAAATCCGACAACGCCGACGTTGCCTCGATGATCTTTCCCCGCTTGACATAGTCGGAGTAGTTGGGAAGCGCGATCGCGGCCAGGATGCCCACGATCACGACGACGATCATGACCTCGAGCATGGTGAATCCGTCACTGTTCGGCGGCGCGACGGCGACGATCCCAGGCAACGCGGCTGCTCCCCGTGAAGTCACGAATTTTGTCCCTTTTGAGCGATGGCATCGTATGCCCCCGCAAGGGCAACAAGCAACGCAGGCCGATTAGAGGTATTACCTGCGGAACAGACGGTTACAGAGCTGACAGGCTTTCCGTGCGCGACGCTGCGCAAGCCAGGCCTAGGAGCAGCGTTGCTGCGTTTTTTCGATGCGCGCCCTGCCGCTGTTCGCCAACACGACTTTGAGCGCATTTTGTCCCGATTTGCACACCACAAAAGTGCCCATTTGCAGTCCACCGTTGAGCAGCCTTGCGTGACCGAGACTTGTATAGGAAACGTAGTCTGCGACTGGACGGTTACCGCTTACGGAAATGCCGTCCGGAGCAGGGCCTTCTCTGTGCAGGACAAGCTCGTCATCGTCGACCTGTCCGTCATGGTTCTCGTCGACGAACATCAGCCATCCCGCGTCCCATCCGCCATGATCCGTGCATCGGACGCGGTCTCGGCTTTTGCAAACGTTGACGCGGTAGCCGTGCTTGATCGCCTCGCTGCGCGCCCGTTGCAATGTCTCAGCAAGCAATCGGGCCTCGTTGGCGAGCTGCTGCGCCGCCATCCAGCTCGAATAGGCGGGCGTCCCGAAAGCGAGCAGCGCTGCAAAGATCGCTAGCGCAAGGAGCACCTCGACAAGCGTGAAGCCCTTTGATACCTGCCTCGCGACCGTCTGTCGGCAATTCATTGGACGCTCCTTCCCGGCTCCGCTACCGGTTCTCTGGACCACGCAGCGATGTTAGGGCCTGGACGCCGAAATTTGAACTTCGACCAATGGTCTAAGTCATTGGGTTGATTGACAAAAATATGCAACTCGGCCTTGATCCACTCGCGCTGCCTAGCGAGTCCCGCGGATTCGGTCGGGTGGCCGCATGCGATAATCGAGTCGCGCGTCCCACGAGCTGCCCGGAAGACCACAAAAAGTGACTGCCGCACAACGTCGGCGATCGCCGCAAAGCGTCCGCTTTGCATGGGACGACCCGCTGCTATTGGACGAGCAGCTCACCCCAGAGGAGCGCATGGTGCGCGACACCGCGCGCGCCTATGCCCAGGACAAGCTCCTGCCGCGGGTGACCGAGGCTTTTCGTCACGAGCGCTCCGACCCGGCGATCTTTCGCGAAATGGGCGAGCTCGGGATGCTCGGAGCGACGCTGCCGGAGCGCTACGGTGCTGCGGGGCTCAATTACGTTTGCTACGGCCTGATCGCACGCGAGGTGGAGCGCGTCGATTCCGGATACCGCTCGATGATGAGCGTCCAGAGCTCGCTGGTCATGCATCCGATCAACGCCTACGGAACGGAGGCGCAGCGCGAGAAATATCTGCGCAAGCTCTCGCGCGGAGAGCTGATCGGCTGCTTTGGCTTGACCGAGCCCAACCACGGTTCGGATCCCGGATCGATGGTGACGCGCGCGAAAAGCGTCTCCGGCGGCTACCGGCTCTCTGGCGCCAAGATGTGGATTTCCAATTCGCCGATCGCCGACGTGTTCGTGGTCTGGGCCAAGACCGATGACGGGCGCATCAACGGATTCCTTCTCGAGAAAGGTATGAAGGGTCTATCGGCGCCGAAGATCGAAGGCAAATTCAGCTTGCGTACGTCGATCACCGGCGAGATCGTCATGGACGAGGTCTTCTGCCCGGAGGAGAACCGCCTGCCCGGCGCTGAGGGGCTCGCGGGTCCGTTCGGATGTCTCAACAGCGCGCGCTACGGCATCGCGTGGGGCGCGCTCGGCGCCGCCGAATTCTGCTGGCACGCGGCGCGCCAATACACCCTCGATCGAACGCAATTCGGCCGGCCGCTCGCGGCCAATCAACTGATCCAGAAAAAGCTCGCCGACATGCAGACCGAGATCGCACTCGGCCTGCAGGGATGCTTGCGCTTGGGCCGCCTGAAAGACGAGGGCAAGGCGGCGCCGGAGATCACGTCGATCATGAAGCGCAACTCCTGCGGCAAGGCGCTGGAGATCGCGCGGATGGCGCGCGACATGCACGGTGGCAACGGCATCGTCGATGAATTCCACGTCATCCGTCACATGCTCAATCTGGAAACGGTCAACACCTACGAGGGCACGCACGACGTGCACGCGCTCATCCTCGGGCGGGCGCAGACGGGGATTGCGGCGTTCAACTGAGATTGCCTGACCGGTGCGGCTGTACTCCTATTTCCGCTCTTCCGCGGCGTATCGGGTGCGCATCGCGCTCGCGCTCAAAGGCCTGGTCTACGAGTACGTTCCCGTCCACCTGATCAAGGGGGAGCAGCGCGCCGACGGCTACCGTGCCCTCAACGCCCAGGCGCTGGTGCCCACACTGGTCGACGAGCAGCGAATCTTCACGCAATCGCTGGCGATCATCGAGTATCTGGACGAGCGTCATCCGCAGCCGCCGCTGCTTCCCGACACGGCGGCGGAGCGCGCGCGCGTTCGAGCCATCGCGCTTTCCATCGCCTGCGACATTCACCCGCTCAACAACACGCGCGTGCTGCAGTACCTCGAACGCACCCTCGGCGCGTCGGAAGAGGCGAAGAGTGCGTGGTACCGCCATTGGGTCGAACTGGGACTCTCCGCGCTGGAGACGCAGCTCGCCGGCGATCCGGCGACCGGCACGTTCTGCCATGGTGAAAAGACTTCGCTGGCGGACATTTGTCTCGTTCCGCAACTCGCCAACGCTCGTCGCTACGATATTCCGCTCGATGCCTACCCCACGCTCGCGCGCATCGATTCGAACTGCCGCGCACTTGCCGCGTTCGCGCAGTCGGCGCCCGAGCGACAGCCCGATGCGCAATAGAAGGCGATGGCGTTTGACGAAGGCGGCAAACTCAAGGAAGCAGCGATGAAATACGTCATCCCCGCATGGGACCTTCCCTCGGTGCCGGTCGCCGGCGGCGACGGGCACTTCCCCGTCAGACACGTCTATTGCGTCGGTCGAAACTACGCCGAGCACGCCAAGGAGATGGGCGGGGATGCAAGCAAGGAGCCACCGTTCTTTTTCACCAAGCCGGCCGACGCCGTGGTGCCGGTTGCGCCGCCGGCGACGGGGGCGGTGCGCTACCCCCTAGCCACCAAGAACTATCAACATGAAATCGAGCTTGTCGTCGCGATCGGCGGAAGGGGAGCGAAGCTCGCGCCTGAGCGCGCCACGGACCTCATCTACGGATACGCGGTGGGACTGGACATGACACGGCGTGACCTGCAGAACGCGATGCGGGAGATCAAGCGGCCGTGGGACATCGGCAAGTCGTTCGCGCAGGCGGCGCCCATCGGGCCGATTCATCCCGTGAGCGAAGTCGGGTACTTGAGCCGCGGGCGCATTTCGGTGGAGGTCAACGGCAGCGTTCGCCAGCAGGGCGATCTCAAGGACATGATCTGGGACGTGCCGCACGTGCTGCATTTCCTGTCGCAGTATTACGAGCTCGTGCCGGGAGATCTCGTGTTCACGGGGACGCCGGCAGGCGTCGCGGCGGTCGTCGCCGGCGACACCCTGGTCGGGCGCATCGAGTCGCTGGGCGAGCTCAAGGTTCGCATCGAAGCAGCGCTTGGCTAAGCAAACCGATGACCGCGCTCTCCCCCGAGTCTGTCGAGCGCGAATACAACCTTCGGGCGGCCTTTCCGGATCACCCCGAGTGGTTCGCGCGCTGGGCCGCCGATAGCGCCGCCGCGCGGAGGACGCTCAATGGCACGCTTGACCTGCGATACGGCAGCGGGCCGAGGCAGACGCTCGATCTGTTCCCGGCTGCGCATCCGCGTGCGGCACTCATGTTCATCCATGGGGGATATTGGCGAGCGCTCGACAAGCAGGAGCATTCCTTCGTTGCCCCGCCGCTGGTCGAGCGTGGCGTCGGCGTTGCGGTTATCAACTACGACCTTTGCCCGGACGTCAGCGTCTCGCGCATCACCGAGCAATGCCGCGAAGCGCTCCTGTGGCTCCAGCGCGAGGGAGCGCGTTATGCCGTTCCGGCGAAGCGGATCGTCGTGGCCGGCCATTCCGCCGGGGGACATCTCGCCGCAATGCTGTTCGCGACCGACTGGGCCGCTCGCGGCGCCGCCGCGGGAGCGATCATCGGGGGCGCCGCAATCAGCGGCGTGTTCGACCTGGAGCCTCTGGTGCAGGTGTCGTTCAATTCCGCCTTGCGGCTCGACACCCCGCGGGCGCGTGCGCTGAGCCCGATTCACATGACGCCGAAGGTCCATGCCCCCCTGTTGCTCGCCGCCGGAGCGGACGAGACCAGCGAGTTCATTCGCCAGTCGTGTTTACTCTGGGAGCGCTGGCCGGAATGCCGTCTCCGAGGAAGCAAGGGGCCGATGCTGGTTCGCGATACGCATCACTACGGCGTTTTGAGCGAACTCGGTGACCCAGGGAGCGAGCTCGTCTCGCAGCTCCTGGGTCTGCTCGGCCCGGCGGACGTATAATGACGGTCGTAACAGCGGACCGACGCCAGCGTGAAAACTCCCCATCTGCATGCCGTGGATCGCGCCGAGGAGGGGGCTCGGGCGCCATCCGCGCTGAGTCCCATCCCTGACATCGTCGCCGAGCTCAAGGCCGGCCGGATCGTCATCCTGGTCGACGAAGAGGACCGCGAGAACGAGGGCGATCTGGTCGCCGCGGCCGACGCCGTCACGCCGGAGATCATCAACTTCATGGCGCGCTTCGGGCGCGGCCTCATTTGCATGCCGATCACCGAGGAGCGCGCGCGGCAGCTCAATCTGTCGCCGATGGTCCCGGTCAACCGCTCCGTGCACGGCACCAATTTCACCGTGTCGATCGAAGCCGCGCACGGTGTGACGACGGGGATCTCGGCAGCGGACCGCGCGCACACCATCCGCGTCGCATGCGCGCCGGGGGCTCAACCGCAGGACATCGTGCATCCCGGGCACGTCTTTCCGCTGATAGCTCAGACGGGCGGCGTGCTGGTGCGCGCCGGACATACCGAGGCGTGCTGCGACCTCGCGCGGCTCGCCGGATTCTCGCCGGCGGCAGCCCTGTGCGAAGTGATGAACGACGACGGAACGATGGCGCGCCTTCCTGATCTCTTGGCCTTCGCAGCGGCCCATGAGCTCAAGATCGGCACCATCGCCGAGCTGATCCACTATCGCAGTCAGAACGAGAAGCTCATCGAGCGCGTCGGCGAACGGACGATCCGTACCGCCGAGGGTGAATTCAGCCTCGTGACTTACCGCGACAAGCTGACCGATGCGACTCACCTCGCGCTTCGCCGCGGCGGGATCGCCGCCGATCGCGAAACGGTCGTGCGCGTGCACGAGCCGCTTTCGGTCGTCGATCTGCTCGACTACGGCAGTCGCACGCATTCGTGGACGATTCCGGCGGCGCTTGCGCGGCTTGCGCGCGCGAACGCCGGAGTGCTGGTGCTGCTTCATCGCAGCGAATCGCCGCAGGAATTGCGCGAGCGCGCCATCACCGAGCAACCGCGGCCCGAGAGCAGGGTGGACCTGCGCAACTACGGGATCGGTGCGCAGATCCTGCGCGATCTCGGCGTCGGCCGCATGCGCGTGCTGGCGCAGCCACGGAAGATGCCGAGCATGGCCGGCTTCGATCTCGAGATAGCCGGCTATGAGGCGTCGCCCGCGGACGCCGTTTGACCCGAGCCCGGCTGCCGGCAGCGAGTCGAACTGTAGCGATGCGGTCTAGCGCATCGCGCCAAAGCATGCCCGTACGCAAGATCACCCCGAGCACCCGTGCCGAGCACCTGCGCGTGGGCGTCGTCGTGTCGCGCTTCAATGCGGACATCGGGGAGGCGCTGCTCGCCGTCGCCCTCCGGACGCTCGAGGAAGCGGGCATTGCGTCGGATGCAATCACGGTCGCCAGCGTTCCTGGGGCGCTGGAGGCGCCTCTGGCCCTGCAACGCATGGCGCAGACTGGTGATTACGACGCTCTGATCGCGCTCGGCGCCGTCATCCGCGGCGAAACCTACCATTTCGAGATCGTCGCCAACGAATCCGCTGCCGGCGTGGCCAGCGTGCAACTCGAGTTCGGCATTCCGGTCGGCAACGGGATCCTCACGACCGACACCGAAGAGCAGGCGCGCTCGCGCATCGAGGCCAAGGGGCGCGATGCGACTCTCGCCGCGCTGGAGATGGCCAATCTGCTGGACGCGATCGATGAGCAGTAGCCCGCGTCGCCGCTCGCGCGAATTCGCACTGCAAGGGCTGTATCAATGGCTGCTGTCGGCGACGGAGCCGGCCACGATCCGGGCGCAGCTCGCCGACTCGGGCGGCTTCGCCAAGTGCGACGCCGCCTTTTTCGACGCCCTGTGGCAAGGTGTGAGCAGTGATTTCGAGCCGCTGCTTGCTGCCGTCACACCGCACCTGGATCGCCCTCCGCGCGAGCTCTCGCCGATAGAGAAGGCGGCGCTGGTGATCGCCGCGTGGGAATTGCTGCGCTGTCCCGAAATCCCCTACCGCGTAGTGATCGACGAAGCAGTCGAGCTGACCAAAGCCTACGGCGCGACCGACGGGTACAAGTTCGTCAATGCCGTGCTCGACAAGCTGGCTGCCACCGTGCGCGCTCCCGAAGTGAGCGCGGCACGCGTGTAGGGCCGCAGCGCGCTCCCGTGGCGATGGCGGCGCTCACGGAATTCGAGCTCATCGATCGATTCTTCCGACGTCCCTGCCGCAGCGCGGTCCTGGGCGTCGGCGACGATGCAGCGCTCCTGCGACCCTCGCTCGGCTGCGAGATCGCGGTGTCCGTCGACATGCTGGTCGCGGGGCGGCATTTCTTCGAAGACGTAGACCCGGAGTCGCTCGGCCACAAGACGCTGGCGGTCAATCTGTCGGACATGGCCGCGATGGGTGCAACGCCGCGGTGGGCTCTGCTGGCCGGAGCGTTGCCACAGGCACGATCCGAGTGGTTGGCTGCCTTTGCACGCGGCTTCTTCGCGCTCGCCGATGCGCACGGCGTCGAGCTGGTCGGTGGCGACACGACGCGCGGTCCGCTGACACTGTGCGTGACGATCATCGGCGAGGTCCCGCAGGGCCAGGCGCTGAGGCGCAGCGGGGCGAAGCCCGGTGACGCGATCTGGGTATCGGGACCGCTGGGTGACGCGGCGCTCGCGGTTGCGCACCGTTCGCGCGACATCGAGCTGACTTCCGCCGAGCTCGCGAGCTGCGAGCGTGCGCTGCAACGACCGAACGCGCGCGTTGCCCTGGGCGAGCGTCTGCGCGCCGTTGCCACCGCGGCCATCGATCTCTCCGATGGGCTCACCGGCGACCTGGGCCACGTCATGGAGGAGTCGCATGTCGGCGCGCGGGTACGGCTCGCCGCGATACCGCGCAGCGCCGCGATGGAGACCCGCCTGCGCGGTCCTCACCGTGAGGCGGCTCTACGGTGCCTGCTCGCCGGTGGCGACGACTACGAGCTGTGCTTCACCGCGCCGACCAAGCGCAGCGCCCAAGTCGAGGCACTCGGGCGCGAGCTCGGCCTCGGGCTGGCCTGCATCGGCACGGTGACCGAAGGATCGACGCTGTTGATCGACGACGAGACAGGGCACCGGCTCGCACGCGTTCCTCGTGCCTTCGACCACTTTGCACAATGAGCGGAGCGCCATGGCCCGAGCTGCGACCGTGCGCTTCCTCGTTTCGCATCCGGCGCATTTCCTGGCTCTGGGCTTCGGTGCGGGGCTGTCGCCCGTCGCCCCCGGAACGGTGGGAACGCTCGTCGCCCTGCCGCTGGCGGCTCTGCTGCGAGGGTACACGGGAGATGCCGGCTATCTCGTCGCGCTCGCGCTCGGGTTCGCAGTCGGCGTCTGGGCAGCCGACCGCACCGGCCGCGACCTGGGTGTGGCCGACCACGGGGCGATCGTCTGCGACGAGATCGTCGCTTTCGTTCTGGTGTTGTTCTTCGTCGGTGCGGATCCGGTGCGCCAGGCATTCGCGTTTCTGTTGTTTCGTTTGTTCGACGTCGTCAAGCCGCCTCCTGCGCGGCTGATCGACCGCGAGTGGCACCACGGTTTCGGAGTGATGGCGGATGACATCGTCGCTGCCTTCTACGCGCTCCTGGTCTTCGCTCTCTGGCAAAGGTTGTTCGGATGAAGCCCAAGCCGAAGCTGAAGTGGACGGAGGCGCGACGGATCGAGGAGCGCGCGCTGAACGCTTCAGGTGCGTTCCAATCGCTTGTCTACGACGGCTGGTTGATCGGGTACCGCCGAGGTCCCACCAAACGCCTGCGCTGTGTCAATCCGTTGTATCCGTCGACGCTTGCGGTTGCGCAGAAGATCGAGTGGTGCGCAGGCTTCTACGCCGCGGTCGGGCTGCCGGCGATCTTCCGTCTGATGCCCTTCACGCAGCCCAGGAAGCTCGATGCGATACTTGAGCGCAACGGATGGGACCAGTTCGACCGCACGGTAGTGCAGCGGGTCGAGCTTGGGCGTGCGAGGCGCGCGGTCCCCCGCACTCGGGTCGAGATCGTCGACGCCCCCGCCTGGGAGCAGGCAGTCGCGGGCCTTCTCGAGCTGGAAGGCGAGGCGCTTGCTGCCGCGATCGCGCGGGCGCGCCATTACCCGCTGCCGCACGCTGGAGCGCTGATTCGCCAAAACGGTGAGGCGGTCGCATGCGGCCTGCTCAAACTCGAGGGCGATCATGCCGGACTGTTTGCCGTCACCACTGCCGAGCCGCTGCGCGGGAAGGGACTGGGGAGAGCTATCGTCGGCGCGCTGTTGAACGAGGCGCGCCGGCGCGGCGCGCGCGTGGCCTACCTTCAAGTCACGACCGACAACCAAGCCGCGCTCGCGCTCTACCACAGCTTCGGTTTCGTAAGCGTCTACGACTACTGGTATCGTGCCCGGGTTGGTGAGCAGTACTAGGGCAGGCCCTAGGTTCTTGCGCGATGCGTGTCGACGAAAACCTTTACGCCATGGCCAAGAAGCTCGGTCGCGCGGCCATGGCTCGCGGAGCACTCATCTGCACCGCGGAATCGTGCACCGGCGGGCTCGTGGCTGCGGCGATCACCGCGGTTGCCGGCAGCTCCGATTGGTTCGATCGGGGGTTCGTGACCTACTCGAACCAAGCCAAGATCGACGACCTGGGCGTATCGCCGCAGACGATCGAGCGATTCGGTGCCGTGAGCGTCGAGACAGCCGAGGAGATGGCCCGGGGTGCCCGTGGCGCCGGTCGCGCGCATTGGGCGGTTGCCGTGACCGGAATCGCCGGCCCTGCCGGCGGGTCGCCGGCAAAACCGGTAGGTACCGTGTGCTTCGCCTGGGCGGGCCCGCAGGAGCTGGGCTCCGAAATCCGGCTCCTCGAGGGCGATCGGACGGGCATTCGGCAGGAAGCGGTACGGATTGCGCTGGCCGGGCTCATCGACCGTCTGGCCTAGGCCAAAAGAGGACTGGCATCGAACGATCGTTCTATGCAATAATGGGCCGGTCTAGAACACAATCGGCGAACGCACCATGAATAACGGACTCGGCAGGGCCAACGGCATGAACGTCATGGACGACAACAAGAGCAAGGCGCTGGCGGCGGCGCTGGCGCAGATCGAAAAGCAGTTCGGCAAGGGCTCGATCATGAAAATGGGCGAGGCCCAAGTGCAGAACGATCTGTCGGTGGTGTCGACCGGCTCGCTAGGCCTGGACATCGCCCTGGGGGTCGGCGGACTGCCGCGCGGCCGCGTGGTAGAGGTCTACGGGCCCGAGTCCTCCGGCAAGACGACGCTCGCGCTGCAGGTCGTGGCGCAGGTCCAGAAGGCAGGGGGCGTCGCGGCGTACATCGATGCGGAGAACGCGCTCGATCCCGTGTATGCGGGAAAGCTCGGGGTCAACGTCGGCGAGATGCTGATCTCGCAGCCCGACACCGGAGAGCAGGCGCTTGAGATCGCCGACATGCTGGTACGCTCGGGCGGTGTGGACGTGATCGTCATCGATTCGGTGGCGGCGCTGGTGCCCAAGGCGGAGATCGAGGGCGAAATGGGCGACCAGCTCCCGGGGCTTCAAGCGCGGCTGATGAGTCAGGCGCTGCGCAAGCTCACCTCGAACATCAAGCGCGCCAACGTGCTGGTCATCTTCATCAACCAGATCCGCATGAAGATCGGGGTCATGTTCGGCAATCCGGAAACAACCACCGGCGGCAATGCGCTCAAGTTTTACGCTTCGGTGCGGCTCGACATTCGCCGGATCGGCTCGATCAAGAGGGGCGAGGAAGTCGTGGGCAACGAGACGCGGGTGAAGGTCGTGAAGAACAAGGTCGCGCCCCCGTTTCGCGAGGCGCTGTTCGACATCCTCTACGGCGAGGGCATATCGCGCGAGGGCGAGATCGTGGAGTTGGGTGTCGCGCACAACATCATCGAGAAGTCTGGCGCCTGGTATGCGTACCAGGGCGACAGGATCGGCCAGGGCAAGGACAACACGCGCGAGTATCTGCGAGAGCATCCCGACGTGGCGGCCGACCTCGAGGCCAAGATACGCGCAGCGGTAGGCGTGCCCGTCCCCGGACCGGCGCGCGCCGCGGCCGAAGACTGACCGCGCGGGGTTGGCTGCGACGCTCCGCGCCCAAGCCATTCGCCTCCTGGCGCGGCGCGAATACGCGCGCGCCGAACTCGAAGAGCGACTCCTCGCCAAGAAGGGAGCCCGCGACGTAGTCCGCGTGCTGCTCGATGAACTGGAAGGGCAGGGTTACTTGTCCAATGAACGTTACGCGCGCGCGATCGCCTCGCAGAACGCTGGTCGCTACAGTCGCCGCAGCATTGCCGCGCAGCTCAAGGCCAGGGGTGTCGGGAGCGAAGACATCGCCGCGGCGCTGGCCGAAGCGAGCCCTGACGATGGCGCGGCTCTCGAGGCGCTTTGGCGGCGCCGATTCGGCGCCGCGCCCACAAATGAGCGCGAAAAGGCGCGACAGGTCCGCTTCCTGCAAGCACGCGGTTTTGCGCTGTCGGCCATCTTGAAGCTGCTGCGCCAGGTCGCGTAGTGAATCGATGCCTGGACAAAGATGCTAAGATTTTGAATTTGCAGACAAGCCAGCGCTCACCGGACCCCCGGGTCGCCGATGAAAGCCGCCGACATCCGCCGCCACTTCCTCGAGTACTTCGCTGCGCGGGGACACACCATCGTTCCTTCCGCGCCGCTGGTTCCGGGCAACGATCCGACCCTGCTGTTCACCAACAGCGGGATGGTTCAGTTCAAGGATGTTTTCTTGGGCACCGACAAGCGCAGCTACGTGCGCGCCGCCGACGTGCAGCGCTGCCTGCGCGCTGGAGGCAAGCACAACGACCTGGAGAACGTCGGGTACACCGCGCGCCATGGCACGTTCTTCGAAATGCTCGGGAACTGGTCGTTTGGAGACTATTTCAAGCGCGAGGCCATCGCGTACGCGTGGGAGCTGCTGACGACCATCTACAAGCTGCCCGCGGACCGGCTCTGGGTCACCGTCTATCACACCGATGAGGAGGCGTACGACGCGTGGGCGAAGGACATCGGCGTGCCGCGCGAGCGCATCGTGCGCATCGGCGACAACAAGGGCGCGCCCTACGCTTCGGACAACTTCTGGCAGATGGCCGACACGGGTCCCTGCGGGCCGTGCAGCGAGATCTTCTACGATCACGGTCCGCAGATTCCCGGCGGGCCTCCCGGATCGGCCGAAGCCGAGGGCGATCGCTACATCGAGATCTGGAATCTCGTGTTCATGCAGTTCGATCGCGACCAGCACGGCAAGCTCACCCCGCTTCCCAAGCCGTGCGTCGACACCGGCATGGGCCTTGAGCGCCTTGCCGCCGTGCTGCAGGACGTGCACAGCATCTACGAGATCGATCTCTTTCGAGAGCTGATCGCTGCCGCGGCGAAGCTGACGAGAACGAAGGATCTCGCATCACCATCGCTCAACGTCATCGCCGATCACATCCGCGCGTGCTCGTTCCTGATCGTCGACGGCGTCATCCCCAGCAACGAGGGACGCGGCTACGTGCTGCGCCGGATCATTCGTCGGGCCCTGCGCCACGGCCACAAGCTCGGATACACCAAATCATTCTTCCACCTGCTCGTACCGGAGGTGTCGCGACTGATGGGCGAGGCCTATCCCGAGCTGCCGCTCAAGCAGGACTACGTGATGCAGGTTCTCAAGGCCGAGGAAGAGCGCTTTGCCGAGACGCTGGAGCACGGAATGAAGGTGCTTGAGGTCGCGCTGGCCGATCATGAGCGACGGGGAGACAAGGTGCTGCCTGGCGAGACAGCATTCGCTCTCTACGATACCTACGGTTTCCCCCTGGACTTGACGGCGGATGTCTGCCGCGAGCGCGGGTTCACGGTTGATCAGGCGGGATTCGACTCGGCGATGGAAAAGCAGCGCGAGCGCGCCCGCGCTGCTTCGACCTTCCGGATGGAAGAGGGTCTGCAATATAGCGGAGCCAAGACTGTGTTCGACGGCTACCGCACGCTCGCAGAGGAAGGCCGGATCGTCGCGCTTTATCGCGATGGAAGTCCAGTAGGGTCGCTCGCGACGGGGCAGCGAGGCACCGTCGTGCTCGATCGCACGCCTTTCTACGCCGAGTCCGGGGGCCAGGTCGGCGATCGCGGCGAGCTGTCGAGCGAAGGCGCCTGCTTGACGCTGTTTCACGTGCACGACACGCAGAAGATCCAGCCCGATGTCTACGGACACCACGGCGAGGTCAAGACGGGAGAACTCAGAATCGGGGGCACAGTCACCGCGCGGGTCGACGCGACGGCGCGCGCGCGCGCAGCGTGGAATCACTCGGCGACGCACCTGATGCACGCCGCGCTGCGCCGCGTCCTGGGGGACCACGTCGTGCAAAAGGGCTCGCTGGTCGACCCGGAGCACACGCGCTTCGACTTTTCGCACCCCCAGGCGCTGACCGACGAGGAGATTCACACCGTCGAAGCGCTGGTCAATCAGGCGATCCGCGCCAACCACCCGGTCGAGGCGAGGCTGATGCCCTACGATGAGGCGCTCAAGGCGGGCGCGATGGCGCTCTTCGGGGAGAAGTACGGCGATGAAGTTCGCGTCATCGGCATGGGTGATTTCTCGACCGAGCTCTGTGGCGGCACCCACGTCAATCGCACCGGCGACATCGGATTCTTCAAGATCGTTTCCCAGTCGGGAGTCGCCGCCGGAATCCGCCGCGTCGAGGCGGTCACCGCCGAAGGTGCGCTCGCCTACACGCATGAAATCGAAGGGCGCCTCAACGAAGCCGCTCGCGCGCTCAAGGCGCCCGCGATGGAAGTTACCGCCAAGCTCCAGCAAGTGCTCGATCACGTGAAGACGCTGGAAAGGGAACTCGCGCGGCTCAAAGGCAAGCTCGCCTCATCCCAGGGCGGAGATCTCGCCGCGCAAGCGGTGGAAGTCAATGGCGCGCAGGTCCTCGCCGCGAGAATCGAAGGCGCCGACGCCAAGGCGCTGCGCGAGACCATTGACCAGCTCAAGGGGCGCTTCAAGTCGGCGGCGATCGTTCTGGGATCCACCGAAGGCGGGAAGGTCACGCTGATCGCCGGAGTCACCTCGGATCTCACCGACAAGATCAAGGCGGGCGAACTGGTCAACCACGTCGCCACGCAGGTGGGGGGCAAGGGCGGCGGCCGTGCGGACATGGCGCAGGCGGGTGGGACGCAGCCCGAAAAGCTTCCCGCTGCGCTCGCGAGTGTCAAGACCTGGGTCGAGCAGCGCCTCTAGCCGCGCGTCCAGACCCGACTCGCGAGAGGCGACCCATGCCGCTGCGGCCCGAGGCTACGCTGGAGCGCTTCCTTCATCGTGGAGACGGCCACCTGCCCGATCTGGTCGGTTTCCGCGTCCGCGCCATCGAGGAAAATCGACTCGCGGCCGAGCTCGACGTGCGAACCGAGTTGCTCGCACCCAACGGCTATCTGCACGCGGCCACCGTCATCGCGCTGGCCGATACCGCGTGTGGCTACGCGTGCATTGCTCATCTGCCGATCGGCGCGGAGAACTTCACGACCATCGAGCCCAAGTGCAACTTCATCGGCACCGCCCGTGATGGCACGCTCGAATGCGTTGCGACACCGGCGCACCTCGCAGGTGTGGGACGCGATCGTCCGCTTCAAGGAAGGCGGGCGCGACATCGCGGTATTCCGTTGCGCCCAGATGGTGCTCTGGCTGCGATCGGAATGACCTTGGGAGCGATTCCGGGCGCCGCCTCAGACAGCCTGCAAAGACAAGCCCACGCTTCGAGTCAGGCGCTGTGACCGCCGTCTGTTCTGCCTTAAGCGCCTACTATCGGGCTTTCTTGCCCGTCGCCTCTCCGGACCCTATGATGGCGCGCAATCTTCGCCTGCGCCCCCGTGGGGTCCAGCGCGGGACCCTTGAACCAAGCGCAAAGGATGATAATGAAGAACCGTATGTGGCGATACCTCGCTCTGCTGGGCGCGGCCGCCGCGCTCTTTGCCAGCGCCCTGCCCTCTCGCGCCGACGGCATCACCTCGGAGCAGGCTCAACAGATCCTCGACGAGCTGAAGGCGATCCGGAAGAATCTCGAGCAGCGGCCGATCGCTCCGGCAGCCGGCCCGCAGGCGCCTGCACGTCCCGTAGACGACAAGGTGAGCATGGCATTCACGCCCGGGAACTTTTCGGTCGGCAAAGACGACGCGCCGCTGGTTCTGGTCGAGTACACCGACTACCAGTGCCCGTTCTGCCAGCGCTTCCACAACGACACCTTCGCACAGATCAAGACCAACTACATCGACACCGGCAAGGTGCGCTTCGTCAGCAAAGACTTCCCGTTGAGCTTCCACGAGAACGCGATGCGCAGCGCGGTGGCGGGGCGGTGCGCGGCGGAGCAGGGCAAGTATTGGGAGCTGCGGCACACCATGATCGTCAACGCGAGCCAGCTGCAGCCGGACAAGATCATGGGCTACGCGCAGAACGCATCGCTCGATACCGCCAAGTTCAAGGCCTGCATCGACTCCGACAAGTACAAGGCGGCGATCGACAAGGACATCGCCGAGGGAACCGCGGCGGGCGTGACTGGAACGCCGTCGTTCGTGCTCGGGCGTGTGCAGAACGGCAAGCTGGAAGGCGTGCGGATGGTCGGCGCGATGCCGTATGCGACCTTCGATGCCAAGATCCAGGAACTGATGAAGCAGGCGCCCACCGCCAAGAACTAGAACTAGAGTTCGCACTCTCGACCGGCCGGTCCGGGGCGCTCAAGCCTCCGCGCCGGCCGTTGCTTTTGGTACTGACGCAAGCGCCCGCGGGCAAGGCGCCGCGCTGATCGAGCGGAGAGGCCCGATGCGCTGTGCACTGCTCGCCTTCGCGCTCGGTGTCATTGTTCTGCAACAACAGCCGCTGCTGCCGCCGCTCGTTTGGAGCGCATGGCTCGGCGTTCCGCTGGCGGTCGCGATTGCGGCGGCGTGGGCGTCGCGCCGCTGCACCGTCGCTCTGCAGGGCGTAGCGAGGATCACGGTGCTGGCGGCTGTCGCGGCGCTGGCTGTCGGCGCAGGGTTCTTCTACGCCGCGTGGCGTGCCGAAGTCCGGCTCTCCGACGAGCTACCGCCAGCGTGGGAAGGCCGCGACATCCGGCTGATCGGGGTGATCGACGAGTTGCCTCAACCCGTCGAGCGCGGAACCCGTTTCGTCTTCGCCGTCGAACGCGCAGCGACCGAAGGCGCCGTCGTGCCTTCGCAGCTCTCGCTCGTCTGGTACGCGGCGTTGGCACGCGACGTGCAGATTCGCCCCGTGCCCGAATTGCACGCCGGCGAGCGCTGGGAGCTGATGGTGCGGCTGAAACGCCCGCACGGAACCGTCAATCCCCATGGCTTCGACGTCGAAGCATGGCTGCTCGAGAACGGCCTGCGCGCAACCGGATATGTGCGCGATTCCGAAGAAAACCGACGGCTCGACGGCTTCGCGGGCCGCGCTGAGGATTACGTCTCGCGAGCGCGCGAGTCGATCCGCGCGCGCATCCTCGCGGCGCTCGAAGGGCGCCCCTACGCAGGCGTGATCGCGGCGCTGGCGATCGGCGACGAGCGAGCGATTCCCGCGGAGCAATGGCAACTGTTCAACCGCACCGGGATCGGTCATCTGATCAGCATCTCCGGTCTGCACATTACCTTCTTCGCCACACTCATGGGCGCCGTCGCGTATTGGGCTTGGAGGAGAAGTCACCGGCTCACCAGCCGCCTCGCGGCGCGCAAAGCGGCCGCCGTAGCCGGAGTCGTCGCGGCGTTCGCTTACGTGTTGCTCGCCGGATTCCAGATACCCGCGCAGCGCACGCTCTATATGCTTACCGTGGCCGCGATCGGCCTGTGGCTGGGGCGGCCGGGACCGGCATCGACGGTTTGGCTATGGGCGCTCGCGGTGGTCCTGGCTTGGGACCCGTGGGCAAGCCTGACGCCGGGCTTCTGGCTTTCGTTCGGGGCGGTCGGTCTGCTGCTCTACATCGGCGTGGGCCGCGTCGGGCACCTTCCCGCCTGGCGCGAGGCGTCGCGCGCCCAGGCGGCGATCACGGTGGGCTTGATCCCACTGATGCTCGTGCTGTTCGAGCAGATCTCGATCGTCTCCCCGCTGGCCAACGCAGTAGCGATTCCTGTGGTCACCTTCGTGGTCGTCCCGCTGACTCTTGCTTCGATCGTGGTTCCATGGGACGCGCTGCTCATCGTCGCGCATCAGGTGTTCGCGTGGCTGGCGCTGCTGCTCGATGCGCTCGCCGGCCTGCCGGCTGCGGTGTGGCAGCAACACGCGCCGCCGCTGTGGGCCGCTCTGCTCGGGTGCTTCGGCGCGCTGTGGATGCTCGCACCGCGCGGTGTTCCTGGCCGCATGCTCGGGTTGGTTTGGCTCGCGCCGCTGTTCATCGTCGCGCCGTTGTTGCCGCCTCCGGGTGCGTTCCGCGTCGTCGTCCTCGACGTCGGCCAGGGACTCGCCGTGCTGGTGCAGACGCACGCACATGCGCTGCTCTACGACACCGGCCCGCGCTTCAACGATGTCGCGGACGCAGGCAACCGAATCATCGCGCCGATGCTGCGCGCGATCGGGGTGTCGCGACTCGACGCGATGATCGTCAGCCATCAGGACAACGATCACAGCGGAGGCGCGCTTTCGCTGATGCAGACGATACCCGTCGGCTGGGTCGCATCTTCGCTGCCTGCGGAGCACCCGATCGTCCGCGCACGCGAGGCGCGCGGCGAGGCGACGCGGCGCTGTCTCGCCGGCGAGAGCTGGAGCTGGGACGGCGTCGAGTTCACGATCCTGCACCCCGTCGAAGCGAACTACGCCAACCCCAAGCTCAAGGCGAACGATCTTTCCTGCGTATTGCGGGTCGCGAACGCGGCCGGCAGCTCGCTGCTCACCGGCGACATCGAGGCGCGGACCGAAGCCGATCTGGTGCGCCGCAAGCCTTCGGCGCTGCGCGCCGATCTGCTGGTCGTGCCTCACCATGGCAGCCGCACGTCGTCCACGCCGGCGTTCATCGACGCCGTGCATCCCGAGATCGCGGCGTTCACGCCCGGATATCGGAACCGCTTCCGCCATCCCCGTCCGGAGATTGTGGATCGCTACGTGGCAGCGGGCGCAAAGATCTACCGGACCGACTACGAGGGGGCGCTGACGCTCGACTTCGGCGGTGGTGCAGCGCACGAGCCGCGGCGCGAGCGCGAGCACGACGCGCACTACTGGAGAGAGGTTCCACGTCGCGGTGACCTGCCGCCGCTCGAATGAAGCTCTGGAGCAGCGCGGCGAATCGTTGGAGCAGAGGTGCGGGCATCGCCACGGCGCTCGTCGCGACGCTCGCCCTTCCGGCGTGCGGCCAGCCGCGCCCGGTCGAACCGGCCGGCGAGATCAAGCTTTCCACCGGCCTCGGCCCGGCGTACGCGCAGGGCAGGGCCGGCGAAGTGTGGGCCGCGCTCATTCGCGAGCGCTCGGCCGGGCGCATTGCGGTCAAGCACTACCCGGGCGCGATGCTCGCGCAGCGCGAACCGGCGCGCGAGTTCCCGGCGCTGCGCGACGGTGCGATCGACCTCGCGGTCGGCTCGTCGCTTGCGTGGTCCGCGCAAGTCCCTGCGCTCAATCTGCTGGCGCTGCCATGGCTCGTTCCCGACGACTCCGTTCTGGAAACGCTGCTCGCGGGCGACACCGGCAAGCGGCTGTCGGCCTCGGTTGACGCAGCTGGCGTGGTGCCGCTGCTGCTCAGCGCCAACGGCTTGAGCGCGCTGGCGACGAAGGAGGCGATACACAAACCTTCCGATCTCGGTGGGCTTAAGATCCGTGTGGCGGCCTCGCCGATCGCCGCCGACATGCTTTCGGCCCTGGGCGCTGGGAGCAGCTCCATGGGACTCGCCGATGCGCGCGCCGCATGGGCGAGCGGCGCGCTCGACGGCCAGGAGACTAGCGTGGCCACCTACGTCAATTCGCGCATGGACAGCGTGGGCTTGACGCATCTGCTGCTGTGGCAGGCGCGTGCCGACGCGCTGATCTTTGCGGTCAACCGAGCGAGGTGGGAAGGGTGGAGCGAAGCGGATCGGGAACTCGTCCGCAGCGCAGCGCAGGAGGCGGCGCGCCAAGCGCGTGCGCTGGCGCAGCAGTCGGACGATTCCGGCACGGCGGCGCGCCAGGGCGCGGTCGTGTCCAGGCTGACACCGCAGGGAAAAGCCGCCTTTCGCGCCGCCGCCGCCAGCGTCTATGTCACCTGGACGCCGGTCATCGGAGAGGATCTCGTTCGCGATGCCCAGACTGAGATCGCGGCGGCGCAGGGCACTCGATGATGCGCTCAGGCGACGTAGCGTCCGAGGCGCACCGCAGTCTCGCCCTTGCGTGGCCGTCGCGTCGGCATGATCAGCACGCAGTTGTCGTGGGGCGTGCGAATCTCCTCGTCGCCGTCCGCTGCGTAGACGGTGCCGGCGCGCGCGATCGACTGCAGCCCCCGCACCGGCCGCGTGAAACGAAACGCGTCGGTCGCGATGGTCACCGTCGTCGTCACTTCGATGAGGCGTTGCGATGCGACGGGCAGCGGGTCGAGTTCGCGCTCGAGGCGCTCCGCGTCGAGCATCCCGAAATGACGCAAGAAACGCAGCGTTGCTTGCATCGCCACCACAGGCGCTGCGGCCTCCCAATGCTGCCCGCACTCGACCAGGAGCGCGTTGCGCACGTCCTCGGGATCGTCGAAGAATGCGTAATCACGCAAGCGGCGCCCCGCGACGTGGCCACCATCGATCACGATGTGCTGCGGCATGCCGATCGCCTGCGCCAGCTCCACCCCCTTGCGCTGGCGCCCGGCCATCGCCAACGGCGGGCAGGGGTCCGACATCGAGTGCAGGTCGAGCAGATAATCGGCACGGTCGTAGAGCGGGCGCAGCTCGCGGGCGCGCGTGAGCTCTGCGCTGGCGCGCTCGCTATCGAGCACTTCCGCGCTCCACAGGCGGTTGAAATCCTCGTCGACGCAGCGCGAGGCGAACGGGTCGGTCGGATTGAAGCGGAGATAAGCTGCGACGTTGGCGAAGACCAGCGACAACGTCCCGCGCACCGGGCGCAACTCCTCGCGCAGCAATCTGTCGAGAACGATGGCGCCGCAGACCTCGTTGCCATGCGTCAACGCCTGCACCAGCACCTCTGGCCCGGCCCGGGAGTTGCCGAAAGACCATGCGTAGGGAATGCCGGTGTTGCCGCTGGCGTGCGCGCCCAAATCAGGGAAGGCGACCTCGATCGGAGGAAGCGGTGGTGCACGGTCGCGCGGGCCCGGCATAGGGGCGGAAGGATGGGTTGCCAACGCGCCGTCGCCGCCGCTTACGCGACGCATACGTGGTCGGCGAGGCGGCGCATGAAGGCCGCGCAGAGCGCCAGTTGCTCGAGGGCGATCCATTCGTTAGGCTGGTGCGCCTGCGCGATGTGGCCTGGCCCGCAGACGATGGTCGAGATGTCGGCATCGTGAAACAGCGATGCTTCGCTGCCGAACGACACCTTGCCGAAGTCGTGGGTGCCCGTGCATGCGCGCCCGAGCTCGGCGATCTCGCTTCCGCCGTGGGTGTCGAAGCCCGGCGCCAGCGTAAGCTGCTCGAACTCGATTCCGGTCGAGGGGTCGACGGCATGCATTTCGGGAGTCAGCGTCGCCGCGAAGCGCCGGACCTCCGCCAACAATACATCGGGATCGTCGAAGGGGAGGTGGCGAAACTCGAAATCGAAGGAGCACTCGCGCGGGACGATGTTGAGCGCGGTGCCGCCGCGGATCACTCCGGTGTGCACCGTGGTGTAAGGCACGTCGTACGCCGCGTCGAAGCCGCCGCGGTCCCGGAAGCGTCGCGCCATTTGCGTGAGGAAGCTCACGATCTCACAGGCGACCTGCACGGCGTTGACACCGAGCGGCGTCAGCGACGAGTGTGCCTCGTGTCCGCGGACGCGGCAGCGGTACGTCCTCCTGCCCTTGTGGGCGACGACCAGCCGCATTCCGGTCGGCTCGCCAACGATGCAGCCCGCGGGACGCACCTGTCGCTTGACGATGTCGGCGATCAGGCGTCTCACTCCGACGCAACCCACTTCCTCGTCGTAGGATAGCGAAAAGTGCAGCGGTCTCTTCAAGCCACGCCGGAGAAGCTCCGGGACAAAGGCAAGGCCGATCGCCGAGAAACTCTTCATGTCGGCTACGCCGCGGCCGTAGAGCCTGTCGTTGACCAGAGTCGCGCTGAACGGCGGCGTCTCCCAGGGCTGTCCATCGACTGGAACAACGTCGGTGTGACCGGAGAGGACGATGCCTCCGCTGCTTGCGTTTCCGTCGCGAGCCGGCAGCGTCGCGAAAAGATTGGCTTTGCGTCGATCGTCGTCGAACGTGAGCTGCGAATCGATGCCGTGGCCCAAAAGGTAATCGCGCACCCAGTCGATGAGCGCGAGATTCGATTCCCGGCTCGTCGTGTCGAAGGCGACGAGCGTCCGGATCAGATCGAGTCCAACGAGAGCGGGGGCGACAGCAGCGGAAGCACTCATGATCCGGCTTGAACTGCAGGGAACAGGATAGGAACCACCCGAGTCTATGTCAATGCCGCAGCGGCGTGGCTGCGCGATGCCGCACGGAGGTGTCGATGTTGCGAATCTTACTCTCGATTCTTTGCTTTCTTCTCGCCGCGCATGCGCGAGCGCAGCCCTCGCTGCCGCTCGAATCCATCAAGCTGCCGCCAGGCTTTTCGATCGAGCTCGTGGCGCGCGTCGAAAATGCGCGCGAGATGGCGCTGGGTGCCAAGGGCACGCTGTTCGTCGGCTCGATGCAGGCGGGCAAGGTCTACGCGGTGCGCTTGAGCCTCGGTGCGCCGGCAGAGGTGTTGACCGTCGCGTCGGGGCTGCGCCTTCCGGTGGGTGTGGCGTTCAGGGACGGTGCGCTTTACGTTTCCGCCGTCGATCGTATTCTGCGTTTCGACGACATCGAGAACCGGCTCGCTCAACCGCCCGCGCCCGTCGTCGTCAGCGACCGCTTTCCGACCGACGGGCATCACGGTTGGAAGTTCATCGCCTTCGGTCCCGACGGCAAGCTCTACGTTCCAGTCGGCGCGCCGTGCAACATCTGCGAACCCGACGCCGACCGTTACGCCGTAATCATGCGAATGAACCGCGACGGGTCGGGACTCGAGGTGTACGCGCGCGGCGTGCGCAACAGCGTGGGCTTCGACTGGGATCCGGCGACAGGCGAGCTATGGTTCACCGACAACGGCCGCGACTGGCTGGGCGACGATTCTCCGCCCGACGAGCTCAATCATGCGTCGAAACCCGGAATGCATTTCGGCTATCCTTACTGTCACGGCGGCACAATCGCCGATCCCGAGTACGGGCACCGCCGGCCGTGCCGCGACTTCACCGCGCCGGCGCAGAACCTGGGCCCGCACGTCGCCTCGCTGGGGATGCGGTTCTACACCGGAACGGCGTTCCCGCAGGCGTATCGGCGGCAGATCTTCATCGCCGAGCACGGCTCGTGGAACCGCAGCAAGAAGATCGGTTATCGCGTGACGCTGGTCCGCCTCGAGAGCGGCAAAGCCGTGAGCTATGAGCCGTTTGCGACCGGCTGGCTGCAGGACGAGAAAGTATGGGGCCGTCCGGCTGATGTGCTCGTCATGCCGGACGGTTCCTTGCTGGTCTCCGACGATTACGCCGGGGCGATCTATCGCATCAGCTACCGGGGGAGCTGACGCTTACCAGTGCCGGTAGTACGGGCCGTAATAGGCGTGATGGTGATACCACGGCCGGTATGCACCGTAGGCTACGACGGCGGGTGCTCCGTAGTAGGCCGGGCCGTAGTACACCGGCGCCGGCGCGTAGTAGACCGGCGGCGGGTACGCCGCTGCGTAGCCACCGTAATTCGAATAGCCTACCGCGAAACCCGGAGTGGCGATCGACACCGCAACGGAACCTCCGGCGATCGCATTGGGAGCAAAGACCACAGCTCCCAACAGTCCGATGGCCCCGGCAAGAATAGTCAGATGGCGTCTCATGGATACCTCCATACGCGTAATCAACGCGTTGTGGCTACCAACGCGTGGTCCTCGCCCTGCGTTGACAATAGCCGTGACCGTTACAGATGGTTACGGTTCGGCTATCCTTCCCTCGATAAGTTGCTTGGAAAAACGGGAATTCCATGCCGTGGCCACGCTTAGTGCTGCCCCTGCTCGCTAAGTGGGTTTTGGCGGCGGCATTCGCCGCCAACGCTTCGGCTGCGGAGCTCACCATCGGCATCGGCGCCGACGTCACCGCGATCGATCCGCACTATCACAACGTGACGCCAAACAACAACGTCGCGGCTCACATCTTCGACTACCTCGTCCTGCGCGACGAGCGGGAGAGACCGATCCCGGGGCTTGCCGAGTCGTGGAAGGCGATCGACCCCCTGACCTGGGAGTTCAAGCTGCGCAAGGGTGTCAGGTTCCACGATGGAAGCGAATTCACCGCTGCCGATGTGATCGCCTCGATCGAACGCGTACCTCTGGTGCCCAACAGCCCGTCGCCGTTCACGGTGTACACCAAGCAGATCAAGGAGATGATCGTCGTCGATCCGTACACCATCCGTTTTAAGACAGCCGCGCCTTACCCGCTGATGCCCACCGACATGACTCAGGTTGCGATCATCTCCAGGGCGGCGGCCAAGGCGTCCACCGAGGACTTCAACAGCGGCAAGGCGGCGATCGGAACCGGCCCCTACAAATTCGTTCGCTACGCCAAGGGCGATCGCATCGAGCTCGCGCGCAACGATGCCTACTGGGGCGGCAAGACGCCCTGGGACAAAGCGACCCTGCGGTTGCTCCCCAACGACGCCTCGCGTGTCGCAGCACTGCTCGCAGGCGACGTTCAGGCGATTGAATACGTTCCGACTTCCGATGTGTCGAGGATCCGGGCCGACAGTGAGCTCAACGTCTACAGGGTGATCGCCGACCGGCTGATCTATCTGCACATGGACAGCGATCGCGACGTCTCGCCCTACGTCACCGACAAGGAGGGCAAGCCTCTCGCAAAAAACCCGCTCAAGGACCCGCGCGTGCGCAAGGCGATCTCCAAGGCGATCAACCGCGCCGCGATCGTCGACAAGGTGATGGAGGGCGAGGCGGTCCCCGCAGGCCAGCTTCTGCCAAGCGGGATGTTCGGGACCACTTCGAACCTCAAGGTCGAGCCCTACGATCCTGAGGGCGCGAAGAAGCTCCTCGCCGAGGCTGGGTATCCCAACGGTTTCGGACTGACCATCCATTCCCCGAACAACCGCTACGTCAACGACGCCAAAGTCGCCCAGGCGGTGGCGCAGATGCTCGCCCGTGTGGGCATCGCCACCAAGGTCGAGGCGATGCCTTCGGCGACCTACTTTCCGCAGGCAACGGAGCTCAAGTTCAGCTTCATGCTGCTGGGGTGGGGCTCGGGCACGGGCGAGGCATCGAGCCCACTCAAGGCGCTGCTCGCCACCTACAACAAGGACAAGGGGTTCGGCACCGCCAACCGCGGGCGCTACTCCAACCCAAGAGTCGACGCGCTGCTCGAGGAGGGACTCGCAACCGTCGATGACCCCAAGCGCGAGGCGCTGCTACAGCGTGCCACCGAGGTGGCGATCGCCGACACCGGCATCATCCCGCTGCATTTCCAGGTCAACCTCTGGGCGACCCGCAACGGGATCGTCTACGCCCCGCGCACCGACGAGAACACGCTCGCGCACAAGTTTAGGCCGGCAAAATAGCCGCAACTCGTTGCGCAACGGCCTTCGCGTCACTCGCCGTGAACGATCAGACGCTCCAGCTCGGTGACGATCGGCGTCGCGGCATCGAGGCCGACGCGCCTGACCAGCGCATGCGCGAAGTCGGGCAGCAGGTCGCGCAAGTCACGCATGTTGGAGGCGCGCTGCAGGCGAAGCATCATCAGGTAGCCGCGCAGCCCGAGGTGCTCCGTGATCGCGTCGCTCATCCGTTCCTGCACACTGAGGAATCGCTTCACGTCGCTTTCGCTGGGTGATTCCGGCGCTCTCGCGGCCTCGAAAGCGGACGGAGGGCCGAAACGCTTGGCGATGAGTCCATTGCGCTCGAGCACGGCAAGCGCGTTCATGTCGACGCGCAGCGTGCGCGCCTGCTCGAGGACTTGCGCGACTGTGTGGTTGCCGTCGACCATGATCAGAAGGCTGCGCAATGCGATCGGCAGGTTGCGCTTGCGTTCCTTGAGCTCGCGCACGCCTTCCTCGGTCTTGGCGTAGATCTCGCCGGGATGCATCGTGGCCCCTGCGGTCGCGAGGCACGGCGCCTCGCAGCGATTGATTTCAGCGGCGGATTATAAACGACGAGTTACGCCGCGAGATCGTGTCGCGACCCGCCGCCTTCACGCATGGCCGGCTGGTCGCCTTTGTGGAATAATCGAAGCCGAATCGCCGCCATGCTCGATCCCACTCTGCTCGCCGCTCTCGGCGAGATACTGGCTCCCTCGGCACTGATCACCGAGTCGGAGGAAACCCGCCCGTACGAATGCGATGGTCTGACGCTGTTTCGCGAGCAGCCGCTCGCCGTCCTGCTTCCCGATAGCGAGGATCAAGTCGTAGCGATCTTGAGGCTTTGTCACGCCGCGCGCGTTCCCATCGTCGCGCGCGGCGCAGGGACCGGACTGTCTGGCGGCGCCAAGCCCGACAAGCATGGCGTCGTTCTTTCTCTCGCCAAGTTCAACCGTATCTTTAACATCGATCCGCTGACGCGAACCGCGGTCGTGCAGCCCGGCGTGCGCAACCTCGCGATCTCCGAGGCTGCCGCGGCCCACGGTCTGTACTACGCGCCCGACCCTTCGTCGCAAATCGCCTGCACCATCGGCGGCAACGTCGCCGAGAACGCCGGCGGAGTGCACTGCCTGAAGTACGGTTTGACTCTGCACAATGTGCGGCGCGTGCGTGCCGTGCTGACCGACGGCGAGGTCGTGGAGTTCGGCGGCGACGCGCTCGATGCGTCCGGGTACGATTTGCTGGCGCTGATCACGGGCTCCGAGGGTCTGCTCGCCGTCATCACCGAGGTGACCGTTAAGCTCACGCCCAAGCCGCAGTCGGCGCGATGCGTACTCGCTGCGTTCGACGACGTGGCCAAGGCGGGTGATGCCGTGGCGGCGATCATCGGCGCGGGGATCATCCCGGCAGGGCTGGAGATGATGGACAAGCTCACCGTAAACGCCGTCGAGCCGTTCGTCCACGCAGGCTACCCGCTCGACGCCGAAGCCATTCTATTGTGCGAATCGGACGGGGTACCTGCCGAAGTGACGGAAGATATCGAAATCGTTCGGGGGCTCCTCGAGCGGTGCGGGGCAACGCTGATCAACGTGTCGCAGAGCGAAGCGCAGCGGCTCACGTTCTGGTCGGGACGCAAGGCCGCTTTTCCGGCGGCCGGACGGGTGTCGCCCGACTACTATTGCATCGACGGCACCATCCCCCGGCGCTCGCTGGCGCCGGTCCTGAAGCGGATTGCCGAGCTGTCGCAGGAGTACGGGCTCCGGTGCATGAACGTCTTCCATGCCGGCGACGGCAACCTCCATCCCTTGATCCTCTTCGATGCCAACCGACCAGGTGAGGCCGAAAAGACCATCGCTTTCGGCGGCAAGATCCTCGAGTTGTGCATCGAGGTCGGCGGCACCATCACCGGCGAGCACGGAGTGGGTGTGGAGAAGATCGACGAGATGTGCGTTCAGTTCGCGCCTCTGGAGCTCGAGCGCTTCCATGCCGTGAAGCAGGCGTTCGACCCGGATGGGCTGCTCAACCCCGGCAAGGCCGTGCCGACGCTTCATCGCTGCGCAGAGATGGGCAGGATGCACGTGCACCGCGGGCAGCTGCCGCATCCCGAGCTGCCTCGTTTCTGAAGGGGGCAAGCCATGCAACTGACCATGACGCGGCCGGATCCAGCCGTCGTTTCCGACGTGGTGCGCAGGCTTTGCGGCGAGTACGGCACGCGCGCGGTCACGGGAAACGCCGTACGCGAGCAGCACAGTCACGGCGAGGGACTCTCCGACTCCGGCATGCCTGACGTCGTGGTGTTTCCGCACTCGAACGGGGAAGTCGCGGCGATCGTGCGCCTTTGCAGTGCCGCGCGCGTCCCGGTGATCGCGTTCGGAGTGGGCACGTCGCTCGAAGGCCACGTCGCCGCGCTGTACGGTGGCGTGTGCCTGGACTTCTCGCAGATGGACCGGGTGCTCGAGGTCAACGCCGCGGACCTCGATTGCAGGGTCCAGGCGGGGGTGACGCGGGAGCAGCTCAACGCCGAGCTCAAAGGCACCGGATTGTTCTTTCCCATCGATCCCGGCGCCAACGCGACCATTGGCGGAATGACCGCGACGCGCGCGTCGGGAACCAACGCCGTTCGCTACGGCACGATGCGCGAGAACGTGCTCGGTCTCACGGTGGTCACCGCGGGTGGGAAGCTCATCCACACCGGCGGCCGAGCGCGCAAGTCGAGTGCCGGTTACGACCTGACTCGGCTGTTTGTCGGCGCGGAGGGCACGCTGGGCGTGATCACCGAAATTCAATTGCGCCTGTACGGCATTCCCGAGGCGATTTCGGCGGCGGTGTGCCAGTTTCCCGATCTGGCGAGCGCCGTCAACACCACGATCACGGCGATGCAGACGGGCATTCCCGTCGCTCGCATCGAGCTGCTCGACGAAGTGCAGATGGACATGTCGATCCGCTATTCCAAGCTCGAAGGATTCGCGGTGAAACCGACATTGTTCTTCGAATTCCACGGTTCACCCGCGTCGGTACGCGAGCAGGCCGAAGCGATGCAGCAGATCAGCGACGAATTCGGCGGCAGTGCCTATCAGTGGGCGACGCAGGCGGAGGATCGATCGCGGCTGTGGAAGGCCCGTCACGCCGCGTATTACGCAGCGCTGGCGTACAGGCCGGGAATGACCGGGTTCGCCACCGATGCCTGCGTGCCGATCTCCCGGCTCGCGGACTGTATCTTGGCCACGAAGAAGGCCGTCGAGGCGAGTGGGCTCATTGCGCCGATCCTCGGTCACGTGGGCGACGGCAACTTCCATCTGGTGATCCTGTTCGATGGCAGCAGCGTCGAGCAGCGCGAGCGTGCCGAGGCGCTGGCCCGCGGAGTGTCGTTGCGGGCGATCGCGATGGAAGGCACCTGCACCGGCGAGCACGGCATAGGCTGGCACAAGCTCGATGTGCTCGAGCAGGAGCACGGCGAGGCGCTCGATCTGATGCGCGCCGTCAAGCGCGCCCTCGACCCGGACAACATCATGAATCCGGGGAAGACGGTGCCGCTCTGACCGATGTACACGCTCTACATCGGCGACAAGAATCTTTCATCGTGGTCACTGCGCGCATGGGTGTTGATGCGCACCCTGGGCATCGAGTTTCGCGAACGGGTGATTTCGCTGGATAGGCCGGAGAGCCCGGCTCGCATTCGCTTGGTCTCGCCTTCCGGCCGCGTGCCGTGCCTGCACGACGGCGAGACAGTGATCTGGGATTCGCTGGCGATCGCCGAGTATCTTGCCGAAAGGCACCCGGGATTATGGCCCGCAGATGCGACGGCACGGGCATGGGCGCGTTGTGTCGCTGCGGAGATGCACTCCGGCTTCGCGGCGTTGCGCGCGGAGTTCAGCATGGACTTACGACTTCGCGAGCCGCGCGGGCCGTCGCCGCAGGTGGCCGCGGACATCGCCCGCATCGAGGCGATCTGGAACGAGGGGCGCACGCGCTTCGGCCGTGCCGGCGACTTCCTGTGCGGAGGCTTCGGCATCGTCGATGCGTTCTGGTGCCCCGTCGCCTTTCGCTTTCGCAGCTACGGGGTCGCCCTGAGGGGAGCCCCGGGTGCCTACGCTCAGGCGCTGCTCGCCCTGCCGGCGATGCGCGAGTGGGACGAGGCAGCCGCGCGCGAGGCCGACCTGCAGGCGACCCTGGGCGCAGCGCAGTGAGCGGATCGCCGCGATGAATGATCTCATCGCGGCCTGGCGCGAGCGCATCCGCGCCGCGGCCGCAACGCAGTTGCCGCTGCGCATCGTCGGTGGCAGCAGCAAGGACTTCTATGGGCAGGAGCTCATCGGCGAGCGCTTCGACGCCGCATCGTATCGCGGTGTGGTCGACTACGACCCGACCGAGCTCGTCATCACCGCGCGTTGCGGCACATCGCTCGCGGAAATCGAGCAGACGCTTGCTGAAGCGGGACAGATGCTCGCCTTCGAGCCGCCGCATTTCGGCACCAGTGCGACCTTCGGCGGCTGCATCGCCGCAGGACTCTCCGGACCCCGCCGGCCATATGCCGGCGCCGTGCGCGACGTGGTGCTCGGGGTGCGGCTGCTCGACGGGCGCGGCGACGATCTGTCCTTCGGCGGCCGGGTGATGAAGAACGTCGCAGGCTTCGACGTCTCGCGGCTGATCGCCGGCTCGCTGGGCACTTTGGGAGTGCTGCTCGAGGCATCGGTCAAGTGCCTTCCGCGCCCGCAGAGCGAGACGACCCTGGCGCTCGACATGAATTACAGCGAGGCGATGCGTCGCTTCGAGGATTGGAGCAGTTTGCCGCTGCCGTTGTCGGCGACTTGCTGGCACGGCGGTCGACTGGTGGTGCGATTGTCCGGGGCGTCGAGCGCCATCGCGGATGCGCGACGCCGCATCGGGGGTGAGGAGTTGCCGGACGCCGAGGCTTTCTGGATCGACGTGCGCGAGCAGCGGCACCCTTTTTTCAAGCAAGGCGGGGTCGGGCTGTGGCGCTGCTCGGTGCGAGCGACGGCGCCTCCCCCCGATGGCGGCGAGCCCCTGATCGAGTGGGGGGGTGCGCTGCGCTGGTTCAATGCGGCGCGTCAGGAGGAGGGAGCGGCGTTGCGCGCATGGGCGCAACGCCACGGCGGACACGCCACGCTGTTTCGCGCCGCGGACAAGACGACAGGGGCGTTCCAGCCGCTTCCGGCACCGCTCGCCGCCTTGCACCAGCGCCTCAAGGCGGCGTTCGATCCCGCCGGGATCCTCAATCCGCGCCGCATGTTTCCAGAGTTCTGACGATGGAAACGCGGCTCGCCGATTTCATCCGGGACACGCCCGAGGGACGCGAAGCCGATGCGATACTGCGCGCGTGCGTGCATTGCGGGTTCTGCACCGCCACTTGCCCGACGTATCAGCTGCTTGGCGACGAGCTCGACGGCCCGCGCGGACGCATCTATCTCATCAAGCAGACGCTGGAGGGCGGCACGGTCAGCGCCAGCACCCAGCTTCATCTCGACCGGTGCCTGTCGTGCCGCTCGTGCGAGACCACCTGCCCGTCGGGCGTGCGGTACGGGCGTCTGGCCGATATCGGGCGCCACGTCGTCGAAACCAGGGTGGGACGGCGACGTGGCGCGCGGATCCTGCGCTGGGTCTTGGGCAAGGGACTGTCGCAACGCGGCCTGTTCGCGGCCGGGCTGGCCACCGGCCGCTTGTTGCGGCCGCTGCTGCCTCGTGTGCTCGCGGCCAAGGTACCGGCGACTTCGCCCGCCAAACGATGGCCGGCGGCCCGCCATTCCCGCAAGATGCTCGCGCTCGAGGGCTGCGTACAGGGATCCATCGCTCCGTCGATCGACGCGGCGCTGGCGCGCGTGCTCGATCGCATCGACATCTCGTTCGTTCGCGTTGGAGGAGGCTGCTGCGGAGCGGTCGTTGAGCATCTGGGCGCGCACGAGGGAGCGCAGCGCCTGGCGCGCCGTAACATCGACGCCTGGTGGCCGCACATCGAACGGGGCGCCGAGGCGATCGTCGTCACTGCAAGCGGTTGTGGAGTGCTGGTCAAGGACTACGCATGGCTGATGCGCGACGATCCCGCGTACGCCGATAAGGCGCGCCGCGTGGCCGAGCTCGCCCGCGATCCGGTCGAGGTCATCGCCGCGGAGTGGAAGCGATTTGCTCCATTGGTGGCGATGGACCACGGTCCGCTCAAGGTCGCGTTCCAGTCGCCTTGCACGCTTCAGCACGGCCAGAAGCTCGCCGGTCGCGTGGAGGAGATCCTGCAGGCGATCGGACTGGAGCTCACCGATGTTGCCGGCGCATACCTGTGCTGTGGCTCCGCAGGCACCTACTCGATCCTGCAGCCGGCGCTCTCCGAGCGGCTTAAAGCCGACAAGATCGCCGCGCTCGAAGCCGGCGATCCGGAGATCATCGCCACCGCGAACATCGGCTGCCTCGCGCACCTGCAGAGCGCGAGCGCACGCCCGGTCCGCCACTGGGTCGAGCTCTTCGACGCCAGACTGCGCTCCCGCGTCACCCCCGGCCAGGCGACGAGATGAAGCCACGGCTGGCTCGCGCCGACTTCCGGCGCTTCCTGGCTATACCCACGCGGTGGATGGACAATGACACTTATGGGCACGTCAACAACGTCGTCTACTATTCGTATTTCGACACTGTGGTCAACGAGCACCTGATTCATGAAGGAGGGCTGGACATCCGCTCTTCGCCGGCGATCGGTGTCGTGGTCGAGACTCGCTGCAGCTTTTATCGCTCGCTGTCGTTCCCGGGCGTCATCGACGCCGGCTTGAGAGTGCGCAAGCTCGGCCGCAGCTCGGTGACCTATGAAATCGGATTGTTCGCCCAGGGCGACGATGAACCGGCGGCAAGCGGCAACTTCGTCCACGTCTGGGTCGAGCGCGCAACCTGGCGCCCCACGCCGGTGCCCGCAGCGATCCGTGGAGCGCTGACCAAGCTGGTGGTGGCTGGCTGACATGGCAGCTCCGCGCCGATTCGCGTTGATTCCCGCAGCCGGAAAGAGCGACCGCTTCGGCGGACCCGTGCCCAAGCAGTACGCCCTGCTTGCGGGCACGCCGGTTCTGCGGCGCACGATCGATGCGCTGAACAACTCGGTCGTGCTCGAAGCGCTTTTTGTCGTGCTCGCTCCCGACGACAAGCTCTACAAGGAGCGCATCGGAAGCGTCGCCGGCATCGTGCCGCTGCACTGCGGCGGCCGATCGCGCGCCGAGTCAGTGAGGAATGGCCTCGCCAGGATAGGCGAGCTTGCCGAGGCCGACGACTGGGTTCTGGTGCACGACGCGGCGCGACCGTGCGTGGACGTGACCCTGCTCAATCGCCTGCTGCACGAGCTCGAGGATGAGCCCGTCGGAGGGCTGCTTGCGGTGCCGCTCGCTGACACGCTGAAGCGGGCGGAGACCGGCGCAGGGCTGCGCGCCGCAGGCACCGAAGCGCGCAGCGGACTGTGGTGCGCACAGACACCGCAAATGTTCCGCTACGCGATATTGCAGCACGCGCTCAAGCAGGCCGATCCGGCGACGGTCACCGACGAGGCGCAGGCGGTCGAGGCGCTTGGTGTGAAGCCGAAGCTGGTGCAGGGCAGCCCGGCCAACATCAAGATCACCTACCCCGAAGACATGGCGCTGGCGGAAGCGATCCTCGCCGCGCGAGGCGCCGGCGCACGAACATGACAGGCTTCCGCATCGGCTGCGGCTTCGATGTTCACCGGCTGGTCGCAGGCAAGCCTCTGAAGCTCGGCGGAGTCACGCTGCCGTTCGAGCGCGGCCTGGAGGGGCATTCCGACGCCGACGTATTGCTGCACGCAATCTGTGATGCGATTCTGGGGGCGATCGGCCAAGGCGATATCGGCCGCCACTTTCCCGACAGCGATTCCGCGTACAAGGGCGCCGACAGCCGCAGCCTGCTGCGCGCCGTATGGCAGCGCGCGACGGCAGCCGGCTATGCGCTCGGCAACGTCGATGCGATCGTCCTCGCCGAAGCGCCGCGGATCTCGCCGCACGCGGCGCAGATGGCGGCGAACATCGCCGCGGACTGCTTAGCGAGTCCTGGTCAGGTCAACGTCAAGGCGACCACGAGCGAAGGCTTGGGCTTCACCGGCCGCGGCGAAGGCATCGCCGCCTGGGCCACGGTGTTGCTGATTACTGCTTAGTCGACGGAAACGTGACGCGGGCGAGTGTTCCGCCGCCGTCGCGCGGTCCGAGATGGAAACTCCCTCCGTGCAACCGCGCGATGCGATCGACGATGGCGAGCCCGAGGCCTGCCCCGCCGGTGCCCGTGCGCGCGGGCTCGCCGCGAGTGAACGGACGCTTCAGTCGCTCGACATCCTCGGGTGCGACGCCCGGCCCCCGGTCGGAGACTTCCAGGACGAGCGAACCGGCGTCGAGCCTGGTGGCGATCTCGACCGGCGGGCTGCCATAGGTGAGCGCGTTATCGAGCAGATTGCTGACCAGTCGCGAGACGGCGGTGGCACGCAACGGCGTCGGCGGCAGCTCGCCTGGCGCAAAGCGCAGGTCGCGGCCATGTCGACGCTGTCGCTCGACCAGTGGTGTCACGATGTCGTTCAGGTTGCACGGCTCGAGCGGTATCTCCCGCTCGTCGCGTGCGAAATCGAGGAACTGGCCGATGATCTTGTCCATCTGCTCGATGTCGGCGACCATGCCCTCCCGTTCCACGTCGTCTTTGACGCCTACCTCGACTCCGAGCCGCAAGCGTGCGAGCGGCGTACGCAGATCGTGCGAGACCCCGGCGAGCAGCAGCGCGCGGTCGCGCCCCGCCTCACGAAGACCGGCCAGCATGCGGTTGAAACCGCGGTTGAGATTGACGATCTCGGAAGGTCCGGTTTCCGGGAGCGGGGGCGGCGAGCGTCCCTTGCCCACGTCGGCAACCGCGTTGTTAAGCTCACGCAGTGGTCGCGCCAGATAGCGAGCGAACACGTACGCGCTTACCAGCAGCACGACGAGCGCGATAAGGCTCCATTCGAGGGCGCGGGAAGGCGCATCCTCGGCGCGACGCGGTAGCTGAAAGCCTGCCCAGTAGGCTCGATCCCCCGCCTGCAGCTTGATCCACAGCAGTTGCTGCCGCGGCTGGATCCTCAGCTCCGTCTCGGGCCCGAGCTCGCTACGCAGTCGCGTTTCCAAGTCGAGCAGAAGCGGGATCTGCGCCGGCACGCCGATGAAGCCGCGCTCGGCATCGGGGACGATGCGTGCGCTATAGGCTTGCCCAAAATGCGAAAGCGTCGCACTTGTGCTCGTGGGATCGGCCGCCGAGAGCGCGGCGCGCAGCGATTTCAACTGCACAATCTTGGTATCGCCGAATTGACGTGCCAGCAGCGCGGCGCGGTCCTGGCGGAAAAGGAAGATCGCCGTGCCCTGGCTCACCAGGATGACGACGAGCAGCAGCAGCGCCAGCCTGCCGAACAGCGAGCGCGGCCACAGCCCGAAGTTGACCGTCAAGCGCCGGCCCCGCCGCCGACGGGCAACTCGCTCGGCGCCTCATCGGGCACGAACACGTAGCCGAACCCCCACACCGTCTGGATGTAGCGCGGCGCCGACGGATCGGATTCGATCAGCTTGCGCAGGCGCGAGACCTGAACGTCGATGGCGCGATCGAAAATGTCGTGGTCGCGACCGCGGGCGAGCATCATGAGCTTTTCGCGCGCGAGCGGCTGGCGCGGGTGCGTAGCGAGGACCTTGAGCAGGCCGAACTCGCCGGTCGTCAGAGGCACGACGGCGTCACCGCGGGTCAGCGTCCGCGTCGTGAGGTCGAGCCGGTAGGGCCCGAAGCTGATCCTGCCTTCGACCGCGGGCGCCCCCGGAGCCAGCCGCTCGGTGTGCCGGCGCAGCACGGCGTTGATGCGTGCCACCAACTCGCGCGGATTGAAGGGCTTCGGAAGGTAGTCGTCGGCACCCATCTCGAGGCCGACGATGCGGTCGATGTCCTCGGACTTGGCGGTGAGCATGATCACCGGCACGGTCTCCCCCGATTCGCGCAACCGCCTGCACACGGCGAGGCCATCCTCGCCAGGCAGCATCAAGTCGAGCACTAGGAGGTGCGGCGGATCGCGCTGGAGCTTTTTGTCGAGATCTTTCGCGTCTGGAAGCGCCTGCACGGCGAAGCTTTGCTCGCTCAGGTAGCGCACGAGCAGATCGCGCAGACGCGGATCGTCGTCGATGACCAGGATCTTCGGTGTCGTCGCCTTCATCGGCTCATCCTAGCGGCGCAAGTCGCGCGCTTGGCACGGCGCTTGTCACGAATTGTAACGCTGCCGCAGCAGCGCAACGATTGGTTACAAGAACGCGCCGCACGGGCATCGCGCGCCGTCGATAATGAACCTCATTGCGCAGCACTCCATTGACAGAAAGTAGCAAAACGACGATCCGCCGCAACGTTTGCGCAACAGGCTGCGGCCAAGCTTCGAGCATCTGAATCTCAAAGGGAAGGTATCGATCCATGAAGCGAATCTTGTTGGCGATTGTCAGCGCAGCCGTCCTCTCGGGCGCCGCTGTTCCTGCCTTCGGCCAGGTCCCGACGCCGCGCGGCCACGGCGATCCATTCGCGGTGATCGAGACGCTCAAAGGCAGCCTCAACCTGAACACCTCACAGCAGCAGCAATTTGACAGTGCCGTGGCCGCGTCGCAAGCCGCGCGACAGACCATACGAGCGAACTTGATCCAACTCAAGGCAGCCTCGCAGGCCGAACTCGCCAAGCCGGAACCTGACTTGGCGGCGCTCGCTGCGCAGGCGGACGCGGTGCAGGACCAGAACAGCGTCGCGCGCAAGAGCGCTCGCAGTGCTTGGCTCGCGTTGTATGCGACCTTCACGCCCGACCAGAAGGCCGTCGTTCGCAATGCGATCCAGGCGAAGATGACGATGATGGAGTCGATTCGCGCTCATTTGAGAGAAAGTTTGGGGCTGTGAAGCCCGGCTGCAGGACGACGGCTCTCGCCCGGTCGAATCCAAGCCAGCGCGGGGAGAATTTACGACCAGCGACCCGCTCGGCCACAGCCGCCAGCCGGCGAGCCGAGGATCAGAGCCGCAGGGCCGACAAACGGCGTTGCGGGCCGGGCGTCGAAAATGCTATTGTCATAGGCGAGCTACGAGCGAAAGTGCAACTGCAGGCTGGGTTTACCCCCCCGACCTAACCGGTCATCCCAAACCCGGTCTGTCCTCCGGCGCCCCTTCGGGGGCGCTTTTTTTTGCGCCGGAAGCCCGCGTCAACCTCAGCGGCGGATGAGGGGCGCGTCCAGGCGCACGCCGCGACGGGCGAGCTCGATTACCACCTGCGTCCTCGTGTGCACGTTGAGCGCGCGCAGGATCGCGCTCACGTGCACCTTGACCGTGCCCTCGGAGAGCCGCAGGTCGCGGCAGATGAGCTTGTTGGGTTTTCCCTGCACCAGGAGCCTGAGCACATCGGCCTGGCGCATGGTGAGGCCCAGCTCGGCGGGCTTGGCGATCGGCCGCGGGCGGACTCCATCGGTCCCCGTGGTCTCGGGGACGTAAATACCGCCGGAGAGCACGAGACGCAGTGCATCGATGAGCAAGCGCGCATTTGCGGTCTTGGGTATGAAGCCCATCGCGCCCATGTCCAGCGCTCGCTCGATCGTCGCCCGATCATGCGTCGCCGAAAGAACCAGCACCGGGATGCCGGGCCATTCGCGCCGCAGCTCGCCTAAGAACTCGAATCCGTCACAGCCAGGCAACGTCAGATCGAGCACAATCAAATCGATGTCGGGAGCGACCGTGAGCGCAGCTCGCGCGGCGATAGCATCGTGCGCCTGGAAGTGCTCGATCGCGGCGTCGAGCTCGGTGAGCACGCGCTGCAGCGCGACCTGAATCAGCGGATGATCGTCGACAACCAGGATCTTCATCGGTCTCCCCCAAGAACGTGAAGATGCGCGCCGCGGTTTCGGATCGCGCCCGGTCAATGTAATGCACCTGATCACCGAGTCAACTGTAGGATTTGACAGGTTTTCGCAAGCTTCGAATGGACAATCCGGGCGCTCCCAGCTCCTCGCGTTCCGGTGGCAACGTGAAATCAGCGGCTTGGCGCAACAACCTCACGAAAAGTCCCAACACGCCACCGTGAGGTAATCTATCGGCTTCTTGCCGGCAGGACGCTCCCGTGCTCGCTTACATCATTCGTCGCAGCCTGCAAGCCGTGCTCGTGCTGTTCGCCATGTCGGTGCTGGTCTTCATCGGGGTCTACGCGATCGGCAATCCCGTCGACATCCTGATCAATCCGCAAGCTGATCAAGTCGACCGCGACCAGGCCATCGCGGCACTCGGACTCGATCAACCGCTGTGGGTGCAGTACGCGAAGTTTCTTTCCGGAGCCGTGCACGGCGATCTGGGCAGATCTTTCGTCCATGGCACCTCGGCGCTGGGCATGATCCTCGAGCGCATGCCGGCGACGCTCGAGCTCGCGATCGTCGCCATGCTCATCGCCATCGTTCTCGGTATTCCGCTGGGGCTCTGGGCGGGGCTCAAGCCGGATTCGGTCGCTGGCCGGACCATCATGGCCGGGTCGATCCTCGGCTTCTCACTGCCCACCTTCTGGGTAGGGTTGATGCTCATCATGGTATTCGCGGTGATGCTCGGATGGCTTCCTTCGAACGGCAGGGGACCGACGGTGTTGCTCTTCGGCATCCCGGTGAGCTTTCTTTCGGTAGCCGGGTGGAAGCACCTGATCCTGCCGGCGACCAACCTCGCCTTGTTCAAGCTGGCGCTGCTGGTGCGCCTGACCCGTGCCGGAACGCGCGAAGCGCTGCTGCAGGACTATGTGAAGTTCGCGCGCGCCAAGGGTCTTAGCAACGCCAGGGTGATCGGCATCCACGTGCTGCGCAACATCCTGATCCCGATCGTCACCGTGGTCGGACTGGAATTCGGCTCGGTGATCGCCTTCGCCATCGTCACCGAGACGGTATTCGCCTGGCCCGGCATGGGG
>Ga0187778_10000092_pt1 | contig 54528 bp, 58 predicted proteins | sample 1015_Q2_SP5_20_M_FD_132418 | JGI IMG/M metagenome (GOLD analysis project Ga0187778, IMG submission 132418) | Tropical peat soil microbial communities from peatlands in Department of Meta, Colombia - 1015_Q2_SP5_20_MG | ecosystem: Environmental > Terrestrial > Soil > Wetlands > Peat | place...
GGGGCTGCGGTTCGAGTGCACGTTGAACACGTTCATGAAGACGCTGATCTTGAGTGCCTGCCGCTCGAGATAGGGATCGCGCGCCTTGCCGACCAGGACGATCTTGCCGTCCGCCGGCGACAGGACGGCCCCGGGTTGCTGCGGCACGACGCGGCCCGGATCGCGAAAGAACTGTGCGATGAACAGCGCTGCCAGCCACGCCGGGATGGCGATCAGCCACCACTGCGCGAATGTTGCTGCGATCGCAACCGCAAGTGCAATCGCGAGAAACAGCCAGCCTTCGCGAGCGATGATCGGGTGAGGGTAGCCCTTGCCCACTACTTGGTCTGGGTCTGGGCGTCGATGCGCTTGCCCATCTCCTCGGTCTGCTGCAGCAGGCTGCTTTCCAGCCCGCGTGCGCGCTCGAGGGCGTTGGTCGGTGCCGGCGTCGTCGTCGTTGGGTCGCCCATCATCGGAGTCGTCGGGCCGACGCCGCGCGGTCCAGCCGTGGTGCTCGCAGCACGGTCGCTCGGCAGGAGGCCGTATTGCTTGAGCAGCGTCTGCGCGAGCATGCCGACGATCACCAGCGCGAGCAGTATCACGATCAGCCCGACCCAGCCCCGCTGACGATGCAAGCTATTCCTTTCCCGAAGGGCACGAACTGACCGAGCAGAACGGCCGCTGGCGAGGCGCCGCGGAGCGAGCGACCGGAGTGTACGTATGTGGTACATGAGGATCGCGAGCGAGCAGCAACAAAGTCAGCGGTTGTTATGCGACGGTCAGTGTTAATTCCTGCTCTGATCGACCAGCTTATTCTTCCTGATCCACGGCATCATCTCGCGCAGCTTGGCGCCGACGACCTCGATCGGGTGCTCGGCCGTCATGCGCCTCCTGGAGAGCAGCGTCGGCGCCCCCGCGCGGTTTTCCAGGATGAACTCCTTGGCGTACTCGCCGGACTGGATGCGGGCCAGCGCCTCGCGCATCGCCCCCCGCGTCTCCGCGGTGATGATCTTCGGGCCGGTCACGTACTCTCCATACTCGGCGTTGTTGGAGATCGAGTAGTTCATCGTCCCGATGCCGCCCTCGTACATGAGATCGACGATGAGCTTCAACTCGTGCAGGCATTCGAAGTATGCCATTTCCGGCGCGTAGCCCGCCTCGACCAGCACGTCGAAGCCCGCCTTGACCAGCTCGACGCAGCCGCCGCAGAGCACCGTCTGCTCGCCGAAGAGATCGGTCTCGGTCTCCTCCTTGAACGACGTTTCGATCACGCCGGCGCGTGCGCCGCCGATCGCCGCGGCGTAGGACAGCGCCAGATCGCGCGCCTTGCGGCTGACGTCGCGATGAACCGCGATCAGCATCGGCGTCCCGCCACCGCCGGCGTAAGTCGAGCGCACCGTGTGGCCCGGCGCCTTGGGCGCGATCATCACCACGTCCAGATCCGCGCGCGGGACGACCTGGCCGTAGTGGATGTTGAAGCCGTGTGCGAACGCAAGGGTGGCGCCCTTGCGGATGTTGGGCTCGATTTCGCTGCGATAGACGGCGGCGATGTGCTCGTCGGGCATGAGCATCATCACCAGGTCGGCGCCCTTGACGGCATCGGCGACCTCGGCAACCTTGAGCCCCGCCGCTTTCGCCTTGTCCCAGGACGCGCCTCCCTTGCGCAGGCCCACCGTCACCTTGACGCCGGAATCCTTGAGGTTCTGCGCGTGCGCGTGTCCCTGCGAGCCGTAGCCGACGATGGTGACTTTCTTGCCCTTGATGAGCGAAAGGTCGGCATCCTTGTCGTAATAGACCTTCATCATGCTTCTTTCTCCTTTGGCCTTCAGACGCGGAGGATGCGCTCGCCCCGCCCGATCCCCGACGCGCCGGTGCGCACAGTTTCCAGAATGACACCGGGCTCGAGCGCCTGCAGGAACGCGTCGAGCTTCTCTCCCGGGCCGGTGAGCTCGATGGTGTAGCTCTTGTCGGTCACGTCGAGGATGCGCCCGCGGAAGATGTCGGCCAGACGCTTCATCTCGTCGCGGTCCTTGCCGGCGGCTCGTACTTTGACCAGCATCAGCTCGCGCTCGATGTGGTTGCCGTCGGTCAGGTCGACGACCTTGACGATCTCGACCAGCTTGTTGAGCTGCTTGGTGATCTGCTCGATCACATCGTCCGATCCGGCGGTGACGATGGTCATCCGCGAAAGCGTGGCGTCTTCGGTCGGCGCCACGGTAAGCGACTCGATGTTGTAGCCGCGCGCCGAGAACAGGCCCGAGATCCGAGACAGCGCGCCCGCCTCGTTCTCGACCAGGATCGACAAGATGTGCCTCATGGCCGGTGCCTCACAGCTCTTCCGCGAGGATCATCTCGGTGAGTCCCTTTCCGCCGGGAATCATTGGGAACACGTTCTCGGCCTGATCGGTGACGAAGTCGACAAAGACGAGGCGATTCTTCTGCTTGAACGCTTCCTTGAGCGCTCCCTCGACATCGCCCGGCTTCTCGACCTGTATGCCGACGTGCCCGTAGGCTTCGGCGAGCTTCACGAAATCGGGAAGCGCATCCATGTACGACTCGGCGTAGCGGTTGCCGTAGAAGAACTCCTGCCACTGGCGCACCATGCCCATGTAGCGATTGTTGAGGTTCACGATCTTGATGGGCAGGTGATACTGCTTGCAGGTCGAGAGCTCCTGGATGCACATCTGGATCGACGCCTCTCCGGTGACGCAAACGACCGTGGCTCCGGGATTGACGAGCTGGACACCCATCGCTGCGGGCAACCCGAAGCCCATGGTTCCCAGACCTCCGGAGTTGATCCAGCGCCGCGGCTTTTCGAACTTGTAGTACTGCGCGACCCACATCTGGTGCTGGCCCACGTCGGAGGTTACGAAGGCGTCGCCCTTGGTGATCTCGTAGAGCTTCTCGATGACGAGCTGCGGCTTGATCAGCGTGCTCTTGCGGTCGTACCTGAGGCAGTCCTTGCGTTGCCACTCCTTGATCTCGCCCCACCAGCCCTTCAGCGCGACGGGGTCAGGCCGCTGGTTCGAAGACTCGATGAGCTTGAGCATCTCCTCGAGGACGTCGGCGACATAGCCCACAATGGGCACATCGACCCTGACGCGCTTGGAGATCGAGGAAGGGTCGATGTCGATGTGGATGATGCGGCGGTCGGGGCGGAAGTAGCTCGCGGGATTCCCGATCACCCGGTCGTCGAAGCGCGCGCCCACGGCGAGCAGCACGTCGCAGTTCTGCATCGCCATGTTCGATTCATACGTGCCGTGCATGCCGAGCATGCCGGTGAATTGCGGGTCGGTGCCGGGGAAGCCGCCCAGTCCCATCAGCGTGTTGGTGCAGGGAAATCCCAGCAGGCGCACCAGGCGCGTGAGCTGAGGCGCAGCGTTGTTGAGGATGACGCCGCCCCCCGTGTACACCATCGGCCGCTTGGCGTCCAGGAGCAGCTGCACCGCCTTCTTGATCTGACCGGCGTGGCCCCGTGTTACCGGGTTGTAGGAGCGAAGCGCAATGGTCTTCGGATAGTTGAATTCGGCCTTGGCTTGCGTCACGTCCTTGGGAATGTCAATCAGCACCGGCCCGGGTCTGCCTGTCGTGGCGAGGTAGAACGCCTTCTTGAAGGTGGCGGCGAGCTGGTTGACATCCTTCACCAGGAAGTTGTGCTTGACGCAGGGACGGGTGATGCCGACCGTGTCGCATTCCTGGAAGGCGTCCTGGCCGATAGCGTGCGTGGGAACCTGGCCGGTGATAATCACCAGCGGCACCGAATCCATGTACGCCGTGGCGATCCCGGTCACCGCGTTGGTGACTCCCGGCCCTGAAGTCACCAAGGCGACGCCCACCTTGTGCGAGGAGCGGGAGTAGCCGTCGGCTGCGTGCACCGCGCCCTGCTCGTGGCGGACCAGCACGTGCTTGAACTTGTCCTGCTTGAACACCTCGTCGTAAATATTGAGCACCGCGCCGCCCGGATAGCCGAAGACGTACTCGACGCCTTCCTCCTGGAGGCAGCGGATGACGATCTCTGCGCCTGTCAGTTGCATGATGCGCCCCACCCAAAAATGATCACAGCCCGGCGCGCGAAAAGCTCGCCGGGAACTGCAAATCCGCAGGACGCGATCGGGGTTACACGCGTCCGACCAAGCTTTGAATCGGGTAGAAAGCTCCGAACCGCTGCGTCCCACAGGGTATTCCGGAGGAGCTTGTGGCCCCGGCGGACGGAACGCGAACGACCGATTTTGCAGTGCTCTTTCCGGCGGAATCCCGCCGTCCCTTTAACACTAACGACTTGGCGCACTTTGGTCAAGGTCTTGTTGCAGCACACAAACCCGCCGTCACCTTCGGTCAGGCACCGGAATCGCGGATACCCGCCGCTTGTTGCTTATAATCGTCTAGACTCGACACGACAGGAACTCGAACTGGCCTCGTACCAAGAACTTTCGGCATTCCTAGCGGAGGTCGAGCGCCGAGCGTTTAAGCAGGCGATGTTCGCGGTTCGCGACGAGGACTCGGCACTCGACGTCGTGCAGGAGGCGATGCTCAAGCTGACGGAGAAATACGCCGACAAGCCCCCCGCCGAGCTGCCGATGCTGTTTCAGCGCATTCTGCAGAATGCGATCCACGACCATTTTCGCCGGCAGAAGGTACGTTCGACCTGGACGACGCTGCTCTCGGCTCTGGGGCACAAGGACGAAAAAGACGATGATTTCGATCCGCTGGAGACGCTGCCCGCCAAGTCCGATGCGAGCCACGCTGCCGACCCCGCGCAACAGCTCGAACAGGGGCAGATCATTCGGCTGCTCGAAGGCGCCCTGTCGCGTCTACCCGCGCGTCAACGTGAAGCCTTTCTGCTGCGTTACTGGGAAGAACTCGACGTGGCGGAGACCGCCGCGGCCATGGGCTGCTCGGAGGGCAGTGTGAAGACCCACTGCTCGCGGGCGGTTCGCGCATTGGCCGAGACGCTCAAGGCCAAGGGAGTCAAGCTATGAGTGAACGCGAAATCGCAAAGAAAATAACGAGTTACCTCGACCAGGGCGCTGCCGGGCTGAAGGCCGGGACCGCCTACAGACTTCAGCTTGCGCGGGCTGATGCCCTGGCTCGCTTTGGCGAGCCGAAGCTGGCAACGGAACTGGCGATGGCGGGGGCAGGCGGCGTCATCGGCCGACGCCACGTTCTGGCCGATGCCCGTGTCTGGATCGGGGTGTTGCTTCTGGTCGGCGGCGTTCTTTACTATCAGTATTGGCAGTCCGCGCAGCAGGCGCGCGAAATCGAGGAAACCGACGCTGCCATCCTGACGTCCGAACTGCCGATCGAAGCATATCTGGACCGGGGATTCCAGAATTGGCTCACGCGCTCCGAGCCCTGATTTGCGTGGCCGCCCTTGTGGCGGCGTGCATCAGCGCGCCCGGGGTCGCCGGTCCCCTTACACCCAAAGCCCCTGCATGGTTGGAGCTTTCGCCTGCGGAGCGCCAGATCCTGGCGCCACTCGCTCCTGACTGGGACAAGTTCCCCGCCGAGCGGAAGCAAAAATGGCTCGGCATCGCCAGGCGCTATCCCAGCCTGGCCCCTGCCGAGCAGCAGCGCATCCAGCAGCAGATGCGCCCCTGGGCTGACCTTACACCGGCGCAGCGTCAAGCGGCCCGCGAACAGTACAAGACCCTCAAGAAACTCCCTCCCGAGCAGCGCCAGGAAGTCGTCCAGAAGTGGCAGGAGTACCAGCAACTGCCTCCGGAGACGCGGCGCGAGTTGAGCGCGCCTGGCGGCGCCAAGCCAGCGCCCGGCGCTTCGCAGTCTCGCTGACGTCCCAGTGTCGGAAGCGCCGGCTATGCCGCCGTCGGCGGGACTGCTCCGCCGCCTCGCGGCGCTCGCCTACGAGTCGCTGCTCGCGGCAGCGATGCTCCTCGCGCTGGGTTTTGCGTTGCTCCCGCTGACCACGGCCTCCGGGGCGCCGAGGGAGCTCACGCGACTCTCACCCCCGGCGAGCGCTGGTTCCTTCGCGTTGCTCTTTGGAGTATTCGGCGCCTATTGCGCGTGGCTGTGGAGCGGGGGTCGACAAACTCTCCCCATGAGGGCCTGGCGCCTGGCGCTTAAGACCGCGAGCGGTGCGGCGCCTGGCGTACCGCAGGCGCTGCTGCGTTACCTGGCCTGGTGGATCGGACCCGCCCTCGCGATCGCCGCCTGGCTCGTACTGAAGCCGTACGGGTACCAGCGCTGGGCGCTCGCGGCGTTGGCTCTGAACTATGCCTGGGCGTTGATTGACTCCGACCGCAGGTTCCTCCACGACCGGATCGCTGGGACGCGGATCGTCAGCGCCTAAGCGGCTTGCCCTGCGCGATAGCGTTCGGCGCTCGCGACGATCTCCGCCTTCGCGTCCTCCGCACCTACCCAGCTCGAGATTCGTACCCACTTCTCCGGCTCCAGATCCTTGTAGTGCTCGAAGAAGTGCGCGATCTGCCGGATCATGATTTCGGGCAGGTCGCGAGGCGACTGGATCGCGCGGTATAGCCCGGAGAGCTTATCGACGGGAACGGCCAGGATCTTGTAGTCACGTCCGGCTTCGTCGTCCATCACGAGCATGCCGATCGGACGGCAGCGGACGACGACCCCTGTGATCAATCGGACCGGCGAGATCACCAGGACATCGCAAGGGTCGCCGTCACCCGACAGCGTTCTTGGAATGTAGCCGTAATTGCACGGATAGTGCATCGCCGTCGACAAGAAGCGATCGACGAATACCGCTCCGGTGTCTTTGTCGACCTCGTACTTAACCGGGTCGCCGTGCATCGGGATCTCGATGACCACGTTGCAGTCGTTGGGCACGTCGCTGCCTGCGGGGACTCGATCGAGATTCATGGGTATCGGAGTTCAACTGGGCGTCCCATTATAGCCGCGGCGATACAGTCCCTCTGGCTTTGCCGTATGATCCAACCGCCATGCGCTACGATCTCGGTCCTCGCCGTGTTCAACTTCGCGGCAGCCATCATTACGTAGCTCCCAATGCCACGCTCATCGGGGACGTGATCCTCGAGGATCGGGCCTCGGTCTGGTTCAACGCCATCATTCGCGCCGACAACGAGCCGATCACCGTCGGCGCGCGATCCAACGTCCAGGACGGGTCGGTGTTGCACACCGACGAAGGCGTTCCCATGTCGCTCGGGCCTTCGGTCACAGTCGGGCATATGGTCATGCTGCACGGGTGCACTGTCGGCGAAGGATCGCTCATAGGTATCAAGGCAGTCGTACTCAATCATGTCGTCATCGGGCGCGAATGCTTGATCGGCGCCAATGCGCTGGTCCCCGAGGGCAAGGTGATTCCCGACCGTTCGCTGGTCTTGGGTTCCCCGGGCAAGGTGGTGCGCGCGCTGTCGCAGGACGAGGTCGCGCAGATGTACGCGGCGGCCGCCAAGTACGTGGAGCACGCGGAACAGTATTTGCACGACCTGCGCCCGGGGTGAGAGGGGCTCCTCTGGGGCTCCCTGGATGAATCCACGGTTCAGTGCAGCCGCATCTAAGAGGCACACGTTCCCCGATTCAGCCATGAGAAGCTTGTTCGTCGCCGCGCTCGTCGCCGCCGCTGTCGCGGCCGCGCCGGTCGCAGCGGCGGAACTCGTGCGCGAGGCGCGGCCGTTGTCGGGCTTCTCCCGGATCGAGATCGATGGGCAGGCCGACGTAACCCTGAGGCAGGGTACGAGCGAGGGAGTGACCATCGAGGCTCCTGCCCAGATGATGTCGCGCATCCGAACCGAGATTCGCGACCGCACGCTGATCGTCACACCCGAGGGACAACACCACTGGTGGGACTGGGTCATGGCGGGAGGATCGACCCGCTCGCCTCGGATCAGCATCGATTTCATACGACTCGAGCGTATCGACGCCGCGGGCGCCGTCAAATTGAGTGCCGATACCATCAAAGCCGATGATCTGCGGCTCGACTTAGCTGGCGCGTGCACCCTCCGAGTGGCCGACCTGCAGGCCGCCCGTCTGCGCCTGGACGGCTCGGGCGCGGTCAAGGCCGAACTTAGCGGCAAAGTGGTAACTCAATACGTCGATCTGTCCGGCGCGGGCTCGTACCAGGCGGCCGAGCTTGCCAGCGACAACGCTGTTCTGCGAGTCAGCGGCGCCGGCAAGGCCATGGTGAATGTCGCCACCAAGCTCAAGGTCGAGGTGGCAGGAGCCGGCAAGGTCGACTACATTGGCGATCCCACGGTAGAGCAGCAAGTCAGCGGCGTCGCCAAGATCACCCGTCGCGAGGCTCGGTAGCTCGGGACGGAGTCTCGGCGACGCCTCGGTTCACCTCTCAGTGAAGCCGGGGCGATTCGCGCTGCGGCAAGGCGTCTCGCTTGAACAGCAACGTCAGCCCCGTGGCAGGGTCGCGATCAGCGTGGACTCCCGGAAGGATGTGGATATCCGTCACGCGGCAGTCGCGCAGCAGCTCGTCGAGCATCGCCACGACGTCGCCGACGGCGTCGGTCGGAAACAGGGGACAGCGAAAACCCTCGGCCTCGCGCTGGTCGAGAACGCTGGAGAGCGACAGTCGCAGCTCACCCCCTCCGGGCGCCCCGGGACAAGCGTGCGCGCTGATGACCGCGGAGGGTTCACCGACGCTCGCGCGCAGCCGGCGAATAGCATTGCTCGCGAACAACTGCGCGCCCACGGCGCGCTGAGCCTCGCGCCCCTTAAGCAGTGCGGCGGGCGGCGATTGCAGGGCACCAGGCAGCGCCAGAAGCGACACTCCGGGCACGCCGAGCTGGCGCACGAGCTCGCGCGCCATGGGCAATCCCCAGCGCGCGGTATCGGCCGCCGCAAGCAGATCGATCCCTGGTGCGGCCAGCGCACAACCGACCAGAAAGCGCAGGTAGACGTTTTCCTGCCCCAACTGCACGGCGATGGGCGCCGGGGGCACATCGAGCGCCGCGCCGCCGCCTCGCAGCACCCGCCGCTGGCGTTCGAGGAGCGCCGGCAATCGCGGAACGTCCAACGCGTCGGCTGCTGTCACTGCCGCGGAGAGCGAGAACGTTTGGTTGCCGGCGAGCGCGCCGTGCTCGCGCAAGACCTCCGCCATGCGCTCCGGCTCTCCTAGCACGCCCTCGACAGGCGCCGGCTCGCTTGCGGAGACCGCGCCGACGATGATCACGGTTGGCACCGCAAACAACGTCGCGGCGACACCACCGCCGTCGGCCGGACGCGACGCTTCGCGCCAGGCATCGATCAATCGCCGCCACAGATGGCGGGCGAGAGGATACGACGGCGCCGCCGTCATGAGCTCGGCCAGAAGCAGCCCATCGCCGGAGCGAAGGAAAGTTACGAGCGCCCCAACCAGCGTCTCGTCGATTTCGTCGGCCCGCGCGGCGCTGGGCGCGGCAAGGCTCGCGGCAGCGAGCTCGATGAGCGGCGCGCAGGCCGGATCCAGGTGCTCCGAAAACACGCGAGGATCGGGGCAATCTGAGGCGGGCAAGGGGGCTCGCGCGGTGTCGACCGAACGGATTCTCGCACGCGCGCCGTGACGATTAGGCCCTGGCTCAGGGCACGAGGCAGAACGGTCCTTGCGCCAGCGCGCCAGGCACCCAAACAGCGCGGTAGGCACCTATGAGCGCGAAGGCGGCAATGATCCCGGCAACGGCGTAGCGAACGACGACCCGCTCGCGAACTGCCCCGGCGCGATCGATCAGCATGCCTGCGGCAAGGACATTCGGCAGCGTCCCGGCACCAAAGGCCAGCATGACGGCGGCACCCTGCCACGCTCCACCCGCGAACATCGCGATGGGAAGAACGCTGTAGATGAGCGCGCAGGGAACCAGGCCCCAGACAAACCCCAGCGCCAGGCGCGCTGCGCTTCCGCGCCCCGCAAGCACAGGCCGCAGCCGCGGGAGCAGCAACGCGAATGCTTTGGCGCCGGCACGCTCCAGCCATGGCAGCGCTGGTCGGCCGAAGGCAACGCTCGCCGCCAGCAACAACAGAACACCATTGGCGCCGAGGTACAGGGCTCGCTGCAACGGCAACAATGCTGCGGCGTCGAGAGCTGCCGCGCCAGCGCCTCCGAAAGCCGCGCCGAGCAGCGCGTACATTCCAACGCGGCCCGCATGGTAGACGAGCTGCCTGCGCCAAAGAGCACGCATCGGCAACAGCGGCGCGCCCTCCGCGGCGTGTTGCGTGTCGCGGGCGGCGGTTGCCGCGATGAACCCGCCGCACATCGCCAAACAGTGCACGCCGCCCAGCGCGCCCACCAGCCACGCGCTGATGAGTATGCTCAGCGCCATGCCGATCGCCCGTGACCGCGGTCCTGGCCGGCGGGCCGGAAAGGGCTTAAACTCACGCCGGCCGTACCGCTCCAAGGCCGCTGCGCCTGCGCCAGCAGACGATGCCTACGCACATATCTCCGAAAGCGGCGGAAGCCGCCATGCCCCCGGTGATTTCGATCCACGAGCTGAGGGCGCGCTGTACCAATTGCAGCATGCGCGAGCTGTGCCTGCCCAACGGTCTCGACCCGCACGACCTCCATCAGCTCGATCAGCTGGTCGCCACCCGCCAGCGGCTGAAAAAGGGCGAGATTCTGTATCGTCCGGGCGACCCGTTCACTGCACTGCACGCGGTGCGGCTGGGATCGACCATGACCACCGTGCTCGCAGAGGATGGGCGCGAGCAGGTCTGCGGCTATCACCTGCCGGGTGATCTCTTGGGCCTCGACGGCATCGAGGGAGGTCACCACAAGGGACAATCCGTCGCGCTCGAGGACAGCGAGATCTGTGCCCTGCCGCTGGATCGCCTGGAGGAGTTGGCGCGGCACGCACCGACGCTGCAGCGCAACCTGCATCGGTTTCTTTCGCGCGAGATCGATCGCGATCACAACATGATGCTCCTGCTCGGCAGCATGCGCGCCGAGGAGCGTCTGGCGGCGTTCCTTCTGAATCTGGCGCATCGCTACAAGCAACGCGGCTATTCGTCCACCGAATTCGTATTGAGGATGACCCGCGAGGAGATAGGCAGCTTTCTCGGACTGAAGCTCGAGACCGTGAGCCGGCTGTTTTCTCGCTTCCAGCAGGAGGGCCTGATCCAGACTCAGGGGCGGGCCGTGAAGCTGCTCGACGTTACTGCGCTCAAGCAGCTTGCCGGACAGCGCGGCTAGCCGTCCACGTCACCCTGGGAGGAACCCTCGAGAAACATGGTGAGCGCCGAGGAGGCGATGCCCAGGGCCCAGAAACCAAAGAATCCCATCGTGTAGACCGCTTCGCGCGACAGATCGAGCGGTGCCCCGAAAAAGTGAAGGTCGAAGGGGTCGAACACGGTGAAGAAGAGCGTTTCCGCGACGCCCGCCACCAGGAACGCAGGCCAGATCACCCACATCAGGCGCCTGCCCATTTTGACCGGCATGATCGGACTTCCCCCTTCGGTTGACATCAACTACTGCCGCTTTCGGCGGCGCCGAGACGGATCTCTGCGGGGATTCCGGCGATGGTCGTCACCGGGAGTTGCCAGCGCTCCGACTCGAGTTTGACGATCCAGCGGCCCGGCGCCTGGATGCCCAGCCGGCCGCTCCAGTCGCCATCTTCGGCGAGCGACAGCGCGATCGTCCGGGCCTCGCGATCACCCGGCCGCTTCAGCGTGAGGTTGAGCCTGCCCGCCGGCGACCCGCCTTCCAGATGCACGCGCACTTCCCCATCGGCCCGAAACTTCAGCGTCGCAGCAGGTTCGTGCACGCGCTGCGCATCGATCGCGGCCAGACGCCGGTTGATCAGCAGCCCCTGCTTGTAGTAGTCCTCGGCGACCATACCGTCATCGCTGACCATCGCGATCCAGGCACTTGCAAGTGACGCGACCACAACCGCGAACGGACCGGCCATCAACAGCCATGGCCAAGGCTCCCGAAACCAGCGCTCGGGCTGACGCTCAACGCGGGATGATGAAGCTCGAGGGCTCATGGCGCGCTACCTTGTCGTCATCGATAGCCTGGATGAGAAATTCGATCCTGTGCGTCCCAGGCTCGCCCTCCATGGGAGCCTGCAACCTCAGCGGAAGCAGCCGGGTCGCTGCCGGGCCGACCTCGAGCGGCTGCTCGACACCGACCACCTTGAGCCCGGGCACACCGGAGACGGAGATCGTGAATTGCCTCGGCTTCTCGTCGGTGTTCATGAACTGCAATCGATACACGTTCTCCACCCACCCGGGCGCGGCCTCGCGAGCGAGCGCCCCGCGATCGCGAATGACGTCCACTTTGAGCGGGTTGCGCATCGCCAGCGACCCGACCGCCACGCCCACGATCGCCAGCAGGATTCCCGCGTAGATCAGCGTGCGCGGCCGCAGGGTACGGCGCCAGGTCGCCTTGCGGTCGAGTCCGCGCGCGAGCGCGTTCTCGGTCGTGTATCGGATGAGGCCGCGCGGATAGCCCATCCTGTCCATCACCAGGTCGCAGCCGTCGATGCATGCCGCACATCCTATGCATTCGTACTGAAGGCCTTTTCGAATGTCGATGCCGGTGGGGCACACCTGGACGCAGATGCTGCAGTCCACGCAGTCGCCAAGGCCCTTGTCGCGGGGATTGATCGACTTCGATCGCGAGCCGCGCGGCTCGCCCCGGCCCCGATCGTAGGTGATCACCAGCGTGTCCTTGTCGAACATCACGCTCTGGAAGCGCGCGTAGGGACACATGTACTTGCACACCTGCTCGCGCAGGAAGCCCGCGTTGCCGTACGTGGCGAAGCCGTAGAACAGGATCCAGAATGCTTCCCACGGCCCCAGTCGCCAGGTCATCGCCCGGACGATGACGTCGCCGATGGGCGTGAAATAACCGACGAAGGTATAGCCCGTCCACAGCGAAATGATGAACCATGAGATGTGCTTGAGCGCCTTGTGCACGAACTTTTCGAGCGACATCGGCGCCGCGTCGAGCCTGATGCGCGCAGCACGCTCGCCCTCGATCTTGCGCTCGATCCACAGGAACAGCTCCGTGTATACCGTCTGCGGGCACGCGTAGCCGCACCACAGGCGCCCGGCAACGGCGGTAAACAGGAACAGCGACAGCGCCGAGACGATGAGCAGCACCGTGAGGTAGATCACATCCTGCGGCCAGAACACCAAACCGAAGATGTAGAACTTGCGCGCCGCCAAGTCGAACAGCACGGCTTGGCGCCCGTTCCAGGAGACCCACGGCAGGCCGTAGAAGATCGCCTGGGTGAGAAACACGAGCGCCCAGCGCCAGCGGGCGAATGCGCCGTGCACCGCGCGCGGATAGATCTTCTTGCGTATTTCGTAGAGGCCGACCTCGTCGGTCGGAAGCTCGGTTGCAAGTACGGTTCGAGGCAGGGGGCCGTTCACGAGCGGAGCCGTCGAGGAACCCTTGCGCGTCCGGGCACGCCCCGCCGCGCGGGTCGGACCCTATTCTACTGCGAGGGGGACTTGATATTGGACAGGCCCCATACATACGCCGCGAGCAACTGGATCTTGCCCTCGTCGAGCCGATCCTTGTGCGCAGGCATCCTGGTCACCGCACCCGCCTCGCCACGTCCCCTGGTGATCACGTCGGCGATGGTCGCCTCCGAGCTGCCGTAGAGCCAGATCTCGTCGGTGAGATTCGGCGCGCCTACCTGCTGATTGCCCTTTCCGTCCATACCGTGGCACGCCGCGCAGGTCTGTTCGAACGTGGCCTTGCCGAGCTGGGCGCGTAATTTGTCCGAAGCAAGGCCCGACAGGCTGCGCACATACGCGGTCACGTTCTTCACGCCATCCTCGCCCAAAGTCGGACCCCATGGGGGCATGATCCCGTTGCGGCCGTTGGTAATGCTCTCCTTGATCGTCTGCGGGTCTCCGCCGTAGAGCCAATCCTTGTCGCGTAGGTTGGGGATCCCTTTCGCACCGCCTGCGTCCGAACCGTGGCACTGCGCGCAGTAGTTGAGAAACAGCCGCTCGCCCATTGCCCGCGCTTGCGGGTCGGCTGCAACCTGCTTGATGTCCATCGCCAGGTACTTGGCATAGAGCGGCGCGGTCCTCGCGTCGAAGTCCTTTACCTCTTTCGCGTACGCGCCGGCGGAGCTCCATCCCAGCACACCGGGAAGCCTGCCCAGTCCCGGATAGAGCACGAGATAGGCGAGCGAAAAGACGATGGTGATGTAGAACAGCCACATCCACCAGCGAGGCAGCGGATTGTTGTACTCCGCCAGGTCCTGGTCCCACACATGCCCGGTCGTCTCCGCGGTCTGCCTGGCCTTCGGACGGTCCACGCGCATCTTGCCCAGGACGTAAAGCAGCACGCCGCACGCCAGGATCGAAACGAGCGACAAGACCGCGACGTACCAGCTCCAGAAAGCGGAAGTGAAATCGCTCATGGGAGCAACTCCCTTTTCGATGGGCCCGGCGCATCGTCGTCCAACGCGAACGGAGCGTTCGCCGCCGCCTCGAACGCTTTCTTGCGGTGCGAGCTGTAGGCCCAGAGCACTATGCCAATGAACAGAACGAACGAAATGACCGTGAGCACACTGGCCAGCATCGAATAGATCTCCATGCTCACCTCACGTTGCGCAGTGCGAGCCCGAGGCCCTGCAGGTAGGCGACGACCGCGTCCTCCTCGGTCTTGCCCTTGAGTTCTTCGGGAGCCTTGGCGATCTGCTCCTCCGTATAGGGGACGCCGAGGCGAGTTAGCGCCCGCATCTTGGGCTGGATATCGTCGGTCGCGAGCGCTGTCTTCGCCAGCCACGGATACGCCGGCATGTTCGACTCCGGCACGACATCGCGTGGATTCGCGAGGTGCACCCGATGCCAGTCGTCCGAATAGCGCCCGCCGACACGCGCCAGATCGGGCCCGGTCCGCTTGCTGCCCCACTGAAAGGGATGGTCGTAGACGAACTCCCCGGCGACCGAGTAGTGCCCGTAGCGCTCGGTTTCCGCCCGGAACGGCCTGATCATCTGGGAATGGCAGCCGTAGCAGCCTTCGCGGAGGTAGATGTCGCGGCCGGCGAGCTGCAGCGGCGCGTAAGGCTTGACGCCGATGACTGGCTCGGTCGTCGATTTCTGGAAATACAGCGGAACGATCTCGACCAGGCCTCCAACGGCAACGACGAGAATGATCAGGACGACCATCCAGGCGAGGTTGGTCTCGATCATCTGATGAGTGAGCTTCATGGCGGTGTACCTCTTACGCCTGCGCCGGCGCGAGCGGGGGAATCGGCGCTTCGAACGCCTTCCCCGTCGCCACGGTCCGAACGACGTTCCATCCCATGATCAACATGCCGACGAAGAACAGGAAGCCGCCGACCAGCCGGATGGCGTAGAAGGGATACGTCGCCTTGACGCCCTCGACGAACGCGTAGGTGAGCGTGCCGTCCGGGTTGGTGGCGCGCCACATCAGCCCCTGCATCACCCCGGCGATCCACATTCCGGCGATGTAGAGCACGACGCCGATGGTCGCGATCCAGAAGTGCGCGGTGATGAGGGGGACCGACCACATCTCGGTCTTGCCGAACATGCGCGGGATCAAGTAGTAGATCGCGCCGATCGAAATGAAAGCCACCCAGCCGAGCGCCCCGGAATGCACGTGCCCGATGGTCCAATCCGTGTAGTGCGAAAGCGCGTTCACGGTCTTGATCGACATCATCGGCCCTTCGAACGTCGACATGCCGTAGAACGACAGCGATACGATCAGGAACTTGAGGATCGGGTCCTCGCGCAGCTTGTACCACGCCCCGGAGAGCGTCATGATGCCGTTGATCATCCCGCCCCACGACGGCGCCAGCAGGATCAGCGAAAAGAGCATTCCCAACGACTGAGTCCAGTCGGGCAGCGCGGTGTAATGCAGGTGATGCGGACCGGCCCACATGTAGGTAAAGATCAGCGCCCAGAAGTGAACGACGGACAGCCGGTACGAGTAGATCGGGCGACCGGCTTGCTTGGGCACGAAGTAATACATGATGCCGAGGAAGCCCGCGGTCAGGAAGAAGCCGACAGCGTTGTGCCCGTACCACCACTGCACCATGGCGTCCTGCACGCCGGCGTAGGCGGAGTACGACTTCATCGGCCAGAAGGTCACCGGAATTTCGGCGCTGTTGACGATGTGCAGGATCGCCACAGTGAGGATGTAGGCACCGAAGAACCAGTTGGCGACGTAGATATGCGGCGTCTTGCGCAGGAAAATTGTGCCGAAGAAGACGATCGCGTAGGCGACCCACACAACTGCGATCAGAAGGTCGATCGGCCACTCGAGCTCCGCGTATTCCTTTCCGGAGGTGTAGCCCAGAGGTAGCGTGATCGCCGCGAGCACGATCACCGCAGTCCAGCCCCAGAAGGTGAACGAGGCGAGCGGGCCGCAGAACAGGCGCACTTGGCAGGTGCGCTGCACGCAGTAGTACGACGTCGCGAACAGCGCCGAGCCGCCGAAGGCAAATATGACGGCGTTGGTGTGCAGCGGCCGCAGCCGGCCGTAGGATAGCCAGGGGACGCCGTAGATCAGGTCGGGCCACACCAGCTGCGCCGCGATGATCACGCCGACCAGCATGCCGACGATGCCCCAGACCACCGTCATGATCGCGAACTGGCGAACGACCTTGTAGTTGAACGTCGCTGTCACACTCGTGCTCATGCGTTTTGCTCCATTGTCACCCGAATGCTCCTGCACACTTCCGGTTTCAAGCGCTGCGGCGAATCTTAGCGGCCGGCTCTACGACAAGATGTTGACGCAGGTCAAGGCGGCGAGTCGTCGTCCGCAATGATGCGGTGCGCCGGTCCCTCGAGGTCGTCGAACTGCCCGCTTTTCACCGACCACCAGAACGCCACTCCGATGAGGAAGGCGAGAACGACCGACAGCGGTATGAGCAGGTAGAGAATCTCCACGTGCCGCCTCAAGATGTGGCGCCGCCCGATCCGAGCGGCGATGTGACGAAGTCGGAACTCCGTTCGGGCGCCGACGCCGTGCCGCGCCCGAGGCGCAATGCATTGGCGACCACCAGCAGCGACGACGCCGACATGCCCAGTGCCGCGGCAAGCGGCGTCAGCGCCCCGGCCACCGCCAGCGGGATCGCAACCGAGTTGTAGGCGAGCGCCCAGGCGATATTCTGCACGATGACGCGCCGCGTGCGCCGGGCGATGGCGAGCGCGTCGGCGAGGCGTCCGATGTCGTCGCCGAGCAGGACGATATCGGAAGTCCACCGCGCCAAGTCGGTGGCGCTGCCGAACGACAGGGAAACGTCAGCCTGGGCGAGCGCAGCCGCATCGTTGACGCCGTCCCCGACCATCGCGACGCGGACGCCCGCGCGCTGCAATCCCGCGATGAACGCCCGTTTGTCCTCGGGACGTGCGTCGCCTTGGACTCGGGTGATTCCGGCGGATCGCGCGATGCTGGCTGCGGTGGTCGCGCGATCCCCGGAGAGCAGGCTCACCGCGAGCCCTCGACCGGAAAGCGCATCCACCAGGGCGCGCACGCCTGGACGCAACGCGTCACCGAAGCTGAACCAGCCCAGCCAGCCGCTCTCATCGGCGAGCGCCACCGGCGTGACGGCGGCTGCGACGTCCTGTACCTCCGGCAGCGCTCGACCGTGCAGGCCTTGAACCCACTGCGGGCGTCCGAAGCGGTAGCGTCGTCCGTCGATCAAGCCTTCGACTCCGCTACCGGGAACCGCCGTGACCGCGTCCGCCGCCGTCGACGGGCGGCCACCGGAAAGCACCCTGGCGATCGGATGCGTCGAGCCCTGCTCGAGCGCAGACGCAAGCGCGATGCACGCGTCGCGATCGTGTTGCCCAAGCGCGACGACGCCGATGAGCTGGATCTCGCCCGTGGTCAGCGTGCCGGTCTTGTCGAAGACGACGTGGCGCACGCCTGCCAATGCTTCCAGCGCGTGTCCGCGCACGACGAGCACGCGGCTCCGGCCCAGGGCGCCTACGGCCGCCGCGAGTGCGGCCGGCGTCGCCAGCGACAACGCGCACGGGCAGCTCACCACCAGTACCGCGAAGGTCGCGGCGAGCGCTCGCGTCGGATCGGTGATCCACCACCCGATTGCAGTCGCGAGTGCGATCAGGAGCAGCGCGGCGACAAACCACGCGGCTGCGCGATCCGCGAGCTGCGCAAGTCGCGGCCGCTCGTTGGCCGCGCGCTCGGCGAGACGGGCGATCTGCGCCAGAGCAGTGGCCGGCCCTGCCATGCGCACGCGCACGATCAACGGGCTGTCGCGGTTGATCGATCCCGCCAGCACAGAGTCGCCAGGCGCCTTCGCACGCGGCCAGCTCTCGCCGGTGAGTATGCTCTCCTCGACGCTGGAGCGTCCGTCGATGACCTCGCCGTCGGCCGGAACGACCGCGCCCGAAGCAACGCGCACGACGTCGCCTGCCTGCAGCGCGACGGCGGCGACCACGTCGGCGGTGAGCTCCCGTGGATAGCCGGTCAGGCGTTCGGCAGTCGCCGGCAACTCGGGCGCGACGCGCTCGAGCGCCTCCCCCGCCTTCTGGCGGGCGCGAAGCTCGATGTAGCGGCCGCACAGGAGCAAGGCCACGAACATGGTCACCGAGTCGTAATAGACCGCGCCGTTGGCGGTGATCGTCGCCCATGCACTCGCCGCGAATGCGCCGCCCACTCCCAACGCGATGGGGATGTCCATGCCCATGCGCCTGAGGCGGAGGTCGCGCAGCACACCGCGAAAGAAGGGAGCCGCCGAATACAGGACGACCGGGAGCGTTAGCACGAGACTGGCCCATGCGAGCAGCGCCTGGAATTGCGGCTCGACGCCGTCGGCGCTCAAATACGCGGGCACCGCGAACATCATTACTTGCATCATCGCCAGCAGCGCCACTGCCGTGCGTGTCAGCAGCGCGCGTCCCTCACGCTTGGCGAGCGCCTCGCGCCGCTCCGGGTCGTAGGGAAAGGCACAATAGCCGATGGCCGCGATCGCGCGCAGCAGGACGGAGAGTCGCGTCACGCGCGAGTCCCACCGCACGTAGGCGCGCCGCGTCGCAAGGTTGACGCTAACCGCGACCACGCCCGCCTGTCGCTTCAGGTACTCTTCGTTGAGCCATGCGCACGCCGCGCACTGGATGCCCTCGAGCAGCAGCGAGGTCTCGCGCAGATCCGCGTCGACGCGAACGATCCATCCCGCAGTCTCGCCCGCGGCGTCGTATCCGAGCCAATCCTCGGCGCTGCTTGGAGGCGACGCCGGTGCCGTGCGCCGAACGTAGAAGCCGGTCAGTCCCGCAGCTCGAATGGTCTGCGCAATCGCCAGGCAGCCGGCGCAGCAGAATTGCCGATCGGCGCCGTCGAGTACCGCGCTCCAGTGCGTCCCCGGAGGATTGACGCTGCCGCAGTGGAAGCAAGCCTGCTCGACCCTTGCCGCGCGCCGCGACGACAATGAGGGGGAATTCGATGCGAGAACCGTGGAAGACGAATCGAGCATGCCGGTTACCGTTGAGAGCGCATGGTCGAGCAGTTGCGGGGCAGCGCGGATTGATCTGTATCAAACACCAGCCGCCTCACCCCGGATGCAGGCGGCGCATAATACCGAGTCTCGATCCGCAACCGAGGGGGTTACAGTGTACAAGCACATCCTCGTCGCCACCGACGGCTCCAAGCTGTCGAGCAAGGCCGTTGCCCATGCCATCGACCTGGCGCAGGCGCTCGGAGCAAAGCTCACGGCATTCTACGCGTCTCCCGACTACCCGCTGCCGGCGTATGCGGATGGCGTCGCTTACGAGCCGGTCTCGCGCAAAGAATACGCCGCATTGTGCAAAAAGGAAGCCGACAAGATTCTCGGCCCCGTCAAGCTCAAGGCAGAATCGGCGGGACTCGAGTTCACCCCCGTCCACGCGATCTCGCCCGCGCCGTGGGAGGCGATCCTCGCCGCCGCCAAGAGGAACAAGTGCGAGGCGATCGTCTTGGCCTCGCACGGCCGCCGCGGCGTCTCGGCGCTGCTGCTCGGCAGCGAGACGCAAAAAGTCCTGACGCATTCCAAGTTGCCCGTGATCGTCGTGCGCTGACGCGCAGGGCGCTTCCAGTCTTGAGCGTGCGGGGCCGGCACGGTCCACAGCGGGGCCGGTGCGTGGGCATTTCACGTAGAATACGCGCTTTGCCGAAAAAGCAAGTCGAATCATGCGCGTATCGCAGTTTTTTCTATCGACGCTGAAGGAGGCGCCGGCCGAAGCCGAGCTCATCAGCCATAACCTGATGCTGCGCGCCGGCATGATCCGCCGGCTCGCCGCAGGCATCTACACGTGGATGCCGCTGGGCGTGCGCGTCCTGCGCAAGGTGGAGACGATCGTGCGAGAAGAAATGAATCGCGCCGGCGCCATCGAGCTGCTCATGCCGGTCGTCCAGCCTGCCGAGTTGTGGCAGGAGTCGAAGCGCTGGGATAAGTACGGGCCCGACCTGCTGCGAATCAAGGACCGGCACCAGCGCGACTTCGTGATCCAGCCCACCTCGGAGGAGGTCATCACCGACATCGCGCGCAGGGAGCTCAAGAGCTACAAGCAGCTTCCGGTGAACTTCTATCACATCCAGACCAAGTTCCGCGACGAGGTCCGCCCGCGCTTCGGCGTGATGCGCTCGCGCGAGTTCATCATGAAGGACGCATATTCCTTCGACACTGGCAAGGATCAGATGCTCGAGTCGTACCAGGCGATGTACGACGCATACACCCGGATCTTCACCAGGCTCGGACTCAAGTTCCGTGCCGTGCGCGCCGACACCGGACAGATTGGAGGCTCGGCCTCGCACGAGTTCCAGGTACTCGCCGATTCCGGAGAAGATGCGATCGCATACTGCGCCAATTCGGACTACGCCGCGAACGTCGAGCTCGCCGAAGCGGCGGCGCCAGGCCCCCGGCCCCAGCCGCGCGAGCCCATGGAGAAGGTGCCTACACCGGGCAAGGCGACCTGCGAGGAAGTCGCGGAGCTGCTGCGCCTCCCTCTCTCGCGCACCGTCAAGTGCATCATGCTCTACGCGGAAGGCAAGGTTCAGATGCTGCTCATTCGCGGTGATCACAGCCTGAACGAGATCAAGACCGGCAAGGTTGCCGGACTCGATGGCTTTCGATGGGCGAGCGATGCCGAGATCGTTGCGACGCTGAATTGCCCGGCGGGCTACCTCGGTCCCGTCGGAATTCCAGCGACCATGCCGCTCATCGCCGATCGCGAGGTCGCGGCGATGGCCGATTTCATATGCGGCGCCAACGAAGTCGATTATCACCTGCGCGGAGTGAGTTTCGGCCGCGATTGCCGCGAGCCCGACTTGATCGCCGACATCCGCAGAGTCGTCGAGGGCGATCCGTCTCCCGACGGCAAGGGTCCGCTGACGATCGTTCGCGGCATCGAAGTCGGCCATGTGTTCGCGCTCGGCGACTTGTATTCGCGCGCCTTGGGCGCGACCTTTCTCGACGCCGCAGGAGAGCCTCAGTTCATGGAGATGGGCTGCTATGGCATCGGCATCACCCGCATCGTCGCGGCGGCGATCGAGCAGAACCACGACGAGCGCGGGATCATCTGGCCTGAACCACTTGCACCGTACAGCGTCTCGATCGCACCGATCGGCTACGATCGCACCGACGCGGTGCGCTCTGCAGCCGACCGGTTGCACGCGGAGCTGGAAGCCGCCGGGGTCGAGGTGTTGCTCGACGATCGCGGTGAGCGACCGGGGGTGATGTTCGCCGACCTGGAGTTGATCGGCATTCCCCACCGTATTACAGTGGGCGAGCGCGGACTCAAGAGCGGCGATGTCGAATACCAGGGACGGCTCGAGACCGAGCCGATTCGGGTGCCCCTGGCCCAGGCCGCGGCGTTTCTGCGTGAGCGTCTCGAACAGCGCAGTTGAGACAAACGATGATGAAACGAAAGGTGCTTTTTCTCCGGACTGTGTTCGCGGCGTCGGCTGCGATCGCCGCGCCGACTGCGCTCGCCGGCGCACAGCTGGAGGAGGCGCTTTCCGCGAATGTGCAGAACTCGCTGCACCGCTCGGTAAGCGACTATCCCGCGCCGCGCTTGATCTTCGCCACGCAAGCAGAAGGCTGGGCTTGGCTCGCCGACATGTCGTCGCGCCTCGCCCCGAAGATTCCCGACTGGCCGACGCGCCGCGACTTCCTGACGAGCGTGCAGTACGAGGCCGCTCGCGCGGGTCTGGATCCGCAGCTCGTGCTCGGACTGATCGAGTTTGAGAGCAATTTTCGCAAGTACGCCGTTTCCACTGCAGGCGCGCGCGGCTACATGCAGGTGATGCCGTTCTGGGTTCGCCAGATCGGCAACGAAGGCCACGACCTGTTCACGCTGCGCACCAACCTGCGCTACGGCTGCACCATCCTCCGCTACTACCTGGACGTCGAAAAGGGCGACCTGTACCGCGCGCTGGGCCGGTATAACGGCAGTTTGGGACGGCCCGAGTATCCCAGCGGGGTGCTCGCCACGATGCAGCGCCACTGGTCGTGGAAGCCGTCGACCGCGGAGGCGGAGGGCGCCTCCGAGCAGCTCCGCGCGACCGCGCTCAGGTGAGTTCGTCACCGGCGTACCGCGGCCGCTTCGCTCCATCTCCTACCGGACCGCTTCACTTCGGCTCGCTGATCGCGGCCCTCGCGAGCTATTGCGACGCGCGCGCACACGAAGGCGAGTGGCGCCTGCGAATCGAGGACGTCGACGCGCCCCGCGCCCGCAGCGGAGCGAGCGACGACATCCTCGCCACACTGTCTCTCTACGGCTTCGAATGGGACGGGGCGGTGCAGCGGCAGAGCGAGCGCCTGGATCTGTATCAGATCGCTTTGGACGATTTGATCGCTCGAGGCCTGGCCTATCCGTGCGCCTGCACCCGCAAGGATCTCGAGCAAGCGCCGCTCGGAGCCAGCGGCGAGCGCATCTACCCAGGCACTTGCCGGGGCGGCATCGCCGCAGGCCGCGGCGGCCGATCCTGGCGCGTGCGCGTCGACGCGGAGCCGATCGGATTCCGCGATCGTCTCCAGGGTTGGCAGGAACAGAACCTTGCCGGCGAGGCCGGGGATTTCATCGTCAAGCGCGCCGATCGCCTGTTTGCGTACCAACTTGCCGTTGTCGTCGACGATGCCGAACAGCAGATCACTCACGTCGTACGCGGAGCGGACCTACTGCCGTCGACTGCGCGGCAGATCTGGCTGCAGCGTGAGCTCAAGCTACACACGCCGACATATCTCCATCATCCGGTTGCCATCGACGAGCGCGGCGAGAAACTGTCCAAGCAGACCGGCGCCGCGCCGCTGCCTCGCGACCCCTTGCCAGCGCTGCTGCTGGCGTGGCGCTTTCTCGACCAGGCGGCTGCGCCTTCGGCTCCGGGGAGCGTCGCCGAGTTCTGGCAGTGGGCGCGGCACGCCTGGAACCCCCGCGCCCTGCCGCCGGTCGCGATGCTGCCGGCGTCGAGACCCGGCGACGCCGTCACGGTATAATTGTCGCGTCTCCTGCGATCGACACGTTTCATTCTCTCGGGCGCCGCGCTTCATGACCACACTCGTCGTTGTCAGGAAGAACGGCGAAGTAGCCATCGCCGCCGATTCGCTGACCACCTTCGGCGATACGCGCATGTCCGCGCAGTTCGATCGCGCGTACGACAAGATCCTTCATCACAAGGGTACCTACATCGGGCTGTGCGGCAGCGCGGCGCACCAGCTAGTCTTCGAGAGCCTCCTCGCCAAGCACAGCGATCTCGACTTCTCGACCAAGCGCGGGATCTTCGAGACTTTCCGCAAGCTGCACCCCATCCTCAAGGAGCAACACTTCCTCAATCCCAAGGAGGAGGAGGACGATCCATACGAGTCGACGCAGATCATGGCGCTCATCGCCAACGGCAACGGCATCTTCGGCGTGTACTCGATGCGCGAAGTGTTCGAATACACGCAGTTCTGGTCGATCGGCACGGGACGCGAGTTCGCGCTGGGAGCCATGCACAGCCTCTATGACCGCCTGCCGACCGCGGCGGCGGTCGCAGAAGCGGGAATCGAGGCGGGAGCGACCTTCGACAAGAATTCGGGTTTGCCCCTGACGCTGTTCACTATAAGACTCAGGGACCTCCGAGCGAGCTCCACATGAGCCGCGTTTCTGGCGCAATGGTTTCAGATGCTAGGCGTCGCGGCGCAGCGAATAGTTCATCCCTATTCGCAAGCCGCGCAACAACGCAGATGAGGCCATTGCGCCGAAACCTGGAGGGACGGGGCTTTCCGGGCGATCTGCTTTGTCGCTCGGCTTGCCAATAGCACCTACTATTGGCTTCGCCTTGCTTCGCGCATCTCATCCCGGAAAGCCACCGTCGCGGCCACGCGGGGCTCGCTCGGAGGTCCCCAAGTGAGCGTCTACCTGCCGAAGTCCTTCGTCGCTCGGGACGAGGCCGCGATCGCGCGCCTCGTGCGCGAACATCCGTTTGCAACGCTGATCACCTCGACCCGCGACGAACCGCAGGTGTCACACGTCCCCCTGCTCCACAGCGCAGAGCCATCGCCGCACGGCTCGCTCATCGGGCATGTCGCGCGCGCCAACCCGCACTGGCAGCTCTTCGGCGGGGGGACGACCCTGGCACTGTTCCATGGGCCTCACGCGTACGTATCCCCATCGTGGTACACCGAGCCCGCGGCCATGGTCCCGACGTGGAACTACGCCGTCGTTCACGTCCGCGGCGGGGTCGAGCTCGTGACCGATCGCGAGCAGACGCTTGGCATAGTCCGGCAATTGACGGAGCGCTTCGAATCGTCGCGATCCGCTCCTTGGGAGCTGCAGCTCACAGGCGCGAAGCTCGACGCGATGCTGGGTGCCATTGTCGCCTTCCGCATGACGATCGAGCGCGTCGACGCCAAGTTCAAGCTGTCGCAGAACCGCAGCGCCGAGGACCAGCAGCGGGTCATCGAGGCGCTGCGCAGCGAAGGCTTCGCTGAGGCGGAGGCGACGGCCGAGTGGATGATCGGTGCGCGAAGCAGCTGACGGCGGCTCCAAGCCCAGGCGCCCCCGGCTCGACAAGTGGTTGTGGGCGGCGCGATTCTACAAGACACGAAGCCTTGCGGCGCAGGCGATAACCACGGGACAGGTGCGCATCGATGGCGGGCGCATCAAGCCGGCGCACGAGGTCAAACCGGGGCAGCGCGTAACGGTGCGCCGAGCGGGGCTCGAGTGGGATGTCGTCGTGACGGCGATGTCGGATCGCCGCGGGAGCGCTGCGGCTGCGGCGCTTCTCTACACGGAAGCGCCCGAAGCCGTCGCAGCGCGCGAGGACGAGATCTTGCGGCGTAGAGCCGCAATGGCCGTCGCGCCGAAGTGGCCGGGCCGTCCGACCAAGCGCGAAAGGCGAAAGTTGCGTGAACTGCTCGGGGACCTAGGCTAGCAGAAGCGCAGGTTGGCGAAGTCGAGAATCAGTTCCGGCTGCTGGTAGCCGCGCCAGACCAAGAACGCGAGCGCGGTGATCGCGATCAGCGCGACCACCCGCCACGTAACGCTCAGTCCCGCTGCTTCAAGCACGCTGTTGCAGCTCCTGCGGTGGAGCACTGTTAATGCCAAGCTCCCGCACGGCGGACATCACCGAGCTGAAATCGGCCGCCGTTCGCACGTTAGCGATCGGCTTCGCAAGCAGGTTCACCGCACGACCGCTGACGATCAAAGGCAAGCCTTCGGGAAGCGCCGCCCGCAACGAGCGGATCTCCTGCCCCGCGATCTTGCCCGATATGCCGCGATCGAACAAGAGAATCGCCATGGCCACCTTGTAGGCGTGCGCCGCGCCAGCGACCTCCTGCGCGGGCACGCCGCTGCCGAGCGTCAGGCAATTAATCCCCTCGGTGAACAGCAGCAACTCGAGGATGGCAAGCCCGAGCTGATTGGGGTCGTTCGGCGGCGTCGCAACCAGAATCTGCCGCGCGTCCCGCGTCGGGCGAACCAGCCTTGTCACGTCGCGCAGCAGCCGTTGCGCAAGGTCCGCGAAGCGCAGCTCCTGGAAATTCTGCATGTCGCCGCGTACGACGTGCTCGTGCACGGCTTCGTTGAGCGGGATCAGCGTTTGTTCGAGAAAGCGGCGCAAGCCCTGCCCCACCAGCAGTTTGGACAAATGGTTTTGCAACTCGCCGACGCGATGTTCGCCCAGGAGCTTGACCGCAGTTTCAATCTCGCTGGGCAGCGGTGCCGGGTCCTCGACCGCGATGCCGAGCATCGATTGCAGCGCTGATTCCGCTAGTGGGACGACGGCGCCGGCACGCCATCCTTCAGACAGGAGTTGCTTGATGACCTTGAGCCGCGCCACCTGGTCGGGCGGATAGACGCGGTCGCCGAAGCTGTCGCGGGCCGGATTGGGAAAGCCGTAGCGCCGCTGCCACATGTAGAGTTGCTCGCGCCGCAGCCCTGTGATGCGCACGACCTCGCGGATATGCAGCGCATTCCTCGTTTCGCCGTTGCCCGGAGAAGCCATGGCGAGATGCGGTGCAGGGTCGCTGCGACGGGTCGGCGCCTTGATCAAGATTCCCATGACAATTCCTTTGCCCTGTGTGCCACAAGTATAGAGAAATCAGCTGTTGCCTTCAGCCTGGCGTGTAACGGCACAAGCCGCCGCAACGCGTCAGGACGCTCGATGAAAAGCCCACACGGTTCAACCCCATAGGGGCTTAGCCTCTTGATCCTGCTTGTGGAACAAGGGCTTCCGGCAGCCTCCACCTACTCCCTTCCAGCCAGCTGCTGACCACATGTGGCGTACTGCAAGGATCGTACCGGAGTCAGTGCCCGGCCGCATCCGGGGCCTCACGCAAGTTCTCCCCGCGACCAGAAGGATGGCGTTGCCAAACCGGGCAGGGACGCCTACCCTTGCTGCGCTCCGGGGTCCGATTCTGGCGCCGCAGCGAGCATTTGGCACCAGCCCAGCATCAGCGTCCCGACCTTTTCGATTACCCTCAAGCGCATGTTCGGCTTTAGAAAATCAACCAGGGATCCATTCGCTGACAAGAAGGCGGTCGAGCGATGGGTTGCTTCCTTTCCCGCCAATGACCCGCTCGGCACTCACGCCGCATTGCTCACCGAGCTCGGCGCTCTGGCGGACCGCCAGGCGACCCGCACGCCAGCGCGACTGGAAGCGCTTTTTCATCTCGATGCCCTCAGTGACCGGCTGCGGCGCAGCCTGACCGCCCAGTATCTGGAGCATGGCGCTCGGTCGAGCCGCGTCGAAGGCCAGATCTGGAAGGCATTGTTCGACCTGACACAGGCGTTCCTGCTCTGCTACCAGGCCTTCGCACGAGGCATCGCGAGCCGCGCGCAAAGCAACAAATGGCAATCGCTTCTGCCCGAGCTCGTTGTGCGACAGATCATGCATCAAGGGCTGGACGCCAAGATCCGGCTCTACCGGTACGAGCATTGGATCCCGGCGCGCTGGGCGGACCTGCATGGGCTGTTCCAGACGGCGTGCACTGCGCAGGTTGAAAGGGTGCCCGTGGGGGCGCTGCCCGACGGCGTGCTGACAACGATTGAGCAGGAGTACCTGCGTGTGCTGCTGCTTCACCTCATGAATGCCGGCAACCTGTCGCCGAGGAACCTCGAGTGGGTCGCTTCCCAGCTCTCCGAGTGGTGCTCACCTTTGCGCCTGAACCTCGAGCCGCAGACCGTTTCGAGCTTCTACGTTGATCTGGCCGAGCGGACCGGACTGCGCCGCCGTACAGCGCAGCCGCTGGAAGGTCGGGTGCTGTTCCTCGACACGCGACCGCTGCACGCGGTGCTCATGCAGAACATCGTCATGCTCGAGCAGATGGTTCGCAACGATCCCCTGTCCGACAAGGCGTCGCGCCGCGCCGACCAGCTCAACCTGCTGACCAAGCTCGCGGCGCAAGTTGATCCGGAATTCCGGCCGGTCATCCGACGCGGCGAGCGGCAGAGCGCGACGGGTCGGGTCGATGCGATCGTCGGCTTCGCCAAGATCTCGGCCTACCTTAAGGAAGACGAATCAGGCCCTGCAGTCGAGTTCAGGCCGCGCACCGGCAGCTTCGGCGAGACGCTCGAGATCGCGACGTTCGGGCGGATGCGGGACGAGACGGCGCGCATGCAGGAGGTGGCGCGGAGGCGACTGGCTACTTATGTGGCCTCCGGCGGCGCATGGGAGGTCCGCGACGTGTCGGCTACCGGCTACCGTCTGGTTGCTCCGATGACGGTGATCAACGCAGTCACGCTGGGAACGCTGGTGGCGATCCGCTCGCAGGGAGAATCGCTGTGGACGCTGGGAATCGTGCGTCGGATGAAGCGGCTGACCAGCGAGCGCGCCGAGATCGGCCTGCAGGTGATCGCCAACAATCTTGTCGGCGTCGAGCTGTCGGCGCCTAAGCGCGCCGACGCCGACTATGTCGTTAACGGCGAGGCGACCACGGTCCACAACCGCATCTTCCAGGGGCTGTTCCTCTCGCTCAGAAAGCGCAGCGCCGACACCCCCATCCAGACTCTGATCGTGCCTGCGGGCGAATACCAGGCCGGCAAGCGGCTGATCATGAGCGTGGCGAAGTCGTCGCAGCGCATCACTTTCGGGCGGCTCCTGGAGCAGCAACCCGATTGGATCTGGGCTACGGTCGAGCCTTTGGAACAACCGGTGCGGACGGACTCCGACAACGCTCGCTGAACGTCGTCGCCGATGGCCGTCGACCGATACCGCGAGATCTGCGCCGGGCACCGCTGGAGCGTGCCGGCGGACTTCAACATCGGCCGGGCCGTCTGCGGCAGGCATGCGTCAGGGCCGATGCGCGTCGCCCTGCTCTGGGAGGACGAAGGCGGAGCAACCGCGCGCCTGAGCTTCCGCGATCTGCGCGAAGCCGCGGATCGCATGTCCAACGCGCTCTCGGCCCTGTCGGTCCAGCGCGGCGACAAGGTCGCCATCATCCTGCCGCAGCGCCCGGAGACGGCGATCGCACACATCGCGTGCTATCAACTGGGCGCGGTCGCGGTCCCGCTGTCGTTTCTTTTCGGCCCCGACGCGCTCGAATATCGCCTCAACGATTCCGAGACGAACGTCGCGTTCGTGGACCCGGCGTCGCTGCCCAATCTGGCCGCGATACGCGACCGGCTGCCGCTGCTCCGGCATGTCGTTGGAGTCGCCGGTGCCCGCGAAGCGTGGACGCTCGACTGGGAGTCGCTGGCAGCGCGTTCGGCATCGGAATTCTCACCGGTCTCCACGCGTGCGACGGATCCTGCACTGCTGGTCTACACCAGCGGCACGACCGGGCCTCCCAAGGGTGCGCTGATGCCGCACCAATGCCTTCTCGGCAACCTCCCGGGATTCGTGCACTCCCACGACGGCTTCCCCCGGGACGGCGATCTGTTCTGGTCGCCCGCCGACTGGGCGTGGACGGGCGGGCTCATGGATGCGCTGCTTCCGTCGCTGTACTTCGCCTGCCCGATTCTCGGCTATCGCGGCCGCTTCGAACCGGAACGTGCGCTGGCCCTGATGAGCAAGTACGGGGTGAGAAACAGCTTTCTGTTCCCGACGGCGCTGAAGATGATGATGAAGGCCGTCCCGGAGCCTCGCTCGCGTCATGCGCTTCGCCTGCGCAGCATCATGAGCGCCGGAGAGGCCGTCGGCACGACGGTGTTCAGTTGGGCCCGACAAGCGCTGGATGTAACCATCAACGAGATGTTCGGTCAGACCGAGATGAACTACATCGTGGGCAACTCGCACACGCTGTGGCCGGCGAAGCCGGGATCGATGGGCAGACCGTATCCCGGCCATCGAATCGCCGTAATCGACGACGACGGCAACGAAGTCCCCGCGGGCGAGATGGGCGAAGTCGCAGTCAATTGCATCGCCCCGGACGGGGCGCGCGACCCCGTCTTCTTTCTCGAGTACTTCAAGAACCCGGAGGCGACGTCCAAGAAGTTCAGCGGCGACTGGTGCCGAACCGGAGACCTCGCGAAGCGCGACGACGATGGCGACCTCTGGTATCAGGGCCGCGCCGATGACATGTTCAAGGCAGCAGGCTACCGAATCGGGCCGTCGGAAATCGAGAACTGCCTGGTGCGTCACCCGGCGGTCGCAAACGCCGCGGTGGTCCCAAGCCCCGATGAGACGCGCGGCAACATCGTCAAGGCGTTCATCGTCCTGGCCCCGGGGCATGCACCTTCACAGGCGCTCGAGGAGGACATCCAGCGCCACGTGCGAAGCTTCCTCGCCCCCTACGAGTACCCCAAGGCGATCGAATTCATCGACGCGCTGCCGATGACGACGACAGGCAAGGTGCAGCGGCGCGTGCTTCGCCTGCGCGAGATCGAACGCAAGAGCGGTGCTGCCGGACCCGTCTGAAGCCGATTATCTCGGCGACGCCTGCGGTTGCTCGCGGCTGGCGAAGTTCTCGAGAAAGCGCCGGTGCATGAGCACCCAGACGATTGCGGGAACGACCGTGGGCAGGATCAGCGTGCCGAACTGATAGGAAAAGGCGATCGCTTCGCGCTGCCAGGCGTTGAACCCGGTCTGCGCCGAGACCGCAGGCCCGGCCAGGATGGCGATGTTCTTGAGGAAGTCTGCCACCGTTCCCCACGTCTGAAACGGGAGCAGCACGACGTAGCCGATAACGATTCGACGTACGACATGCGGTTCGCGCGCGGCGAGAATCAGCGCAACGAGCATCGGCAATCCGAACGAAAACAGCAGCACGTTGCTCTCCACAGACAGCACCGCCTTCGCATTGCCGGCCTCTCCGGATGCGGGTTTCAACGAGGTTACAAAAGTCAGCAGCGCCCCGCTTTGCTCGACGCCGCGAACCAGATCGCCGAAGGCGCTGCGCGTAAAGAGCTCGGCGAGCATCGCGACCGGCCACACTAGGACCGGCGCGGCGAGATACCAGATCGCGAAGGTGACCGGAAGCCAGGCCGCGACCATAAGAACAAATCGCGCGAGCGGGCTGCCCACGGTCGATTTTCCTACGCCGCGACGGGGGCGCCCCGCGGCAACGTGCGCACCCACAACAGCCATACGATCAGGACGTCGAGCATGATCAGCGCCTGCCAGACGTAGAGATGCGCCCACTCGAACACGTTGAAGTTCCACTGGCCGAGATAGAACAGGCTGATGACTCTCACGATGTTGAGCCCCTGCACCGCAACGATCCCAGCGGCGAGACCGATGAGCTTGCGCTTCCACGAGGCGGGAAAGGCAAGTATCGCCGCGATCAGCACGATCGTCGCCTCCACTCCGTTGCAGCCCGCCTCGATCGATACCGCGAATCCATTGCTCGTGTTTTGCAGGACCTTGCCATGCGAGACCACGTGCGCGTCGAACACCTTGACGATGCCCGCGGAGATGGCAGCCAGGGTGTCGGTCCACGGAACGACGAACCACTTCTGCGCCCACGGAGTCAGCTCGAGTCCGAAGAGTCCCGCCTGCATTATCAGGAACCAGATGAAGAACCGGATCATGGGGCCGCTATTCTACGCGATCGCAGGATCGCCGCGAGCGGCGAAGAAGCTTCCGATGACTCACGGCGCCTCAAGTGCGTGCGAGCCGCGGGTTCTGCGCGAAGTAGCGCTTGACGCCGCCGAATATCGATTCTGCAAAGCGCTGCTGCTGCTGATCGCTCCTGAGCCTCATCTCCTCTTCGGGGTTGGAGATGAATGCGCACTCGACCAGGATCGATGGAATGTCGGGGGCCTTGAGCACCGCAAAGCCTGCCTGCTCGACGCTGCCCTTGTGCAGAGCGTTGATCGCTCCGATTCCGTTGAGCACTGAACGACCGACGCGCAGGCTGTCCTGAATCTGCGCCGTCTGCGACAAGTCGAGCAGCGTCTTGGCGAGCAGCGGGTCCCCATTGTTCAGGTTGACGCCACCGATCAGGTCCGCTTCGTTCTCGCGCTGGGCGAGCCAGCGTGCGGCGGCGCTCGTGGCGCCGTTCTCGGAAAGCGCAAACACCGAAGAGCCGTGTGCGTGAGGTGTCGTGAAGGCGTCGGCGTGGATCGATATGAACAGATCGGCTTCGACTCGCCGCGCCTTCTGCACGCGCGCGTGCAACGGAACGAAATAGTCGTCGTCGCGGGTGAGCAGGGCGCGCATGCCCGGCTCGCCGTCGACGAGGCGCTTGAGCTTGCGGGCGATCGCCAGCGTGATGTTTTTCTCGCAGGTTCCTCGCCGGCCGATGGCTCCCGGATCCTCTCCTCCGTGACCCGGATCGATGGCGATGACGATGCGCCGCCGGCCATCGCCTCTGGACGGCGCGGATGGACGTCCCGCCGCCGCCGGCGCCCGGTCGGGTGCGGCGGTTCCAGGCGCGTATTCGCGCGCGGCGGGATCGGATTCGAGCAGCGCCATCAGCGGGTCGGGCGGCGTCAATGGATACAAGTCGATGACGATTCGATGCGCGTGCTCGCCGAACGGCTTCAAGCCGAAGATCTGAGGATTCACTTCGGTCTTGAGATCAAGCACGATGCGCATCACACCCGGCTTAAAAGGTGCCACGCGGATCGCCTGGACGTACGGATCGCTGGGATGCACGAGTTGCGGTAGCTGCACGAGCTCGAAGCTCATCTCCACACCGTCGAGGTCGAGCGCAAGGCGCTCCGGACCCTTCATCGTCACCCATTGGAAACTGAGCGGCGTGGCAGACTCGATGATCAGTCGCGTATATTCCTGGGCCGGCCACAGTCGCGCCGAGGCGATAGTCGAAGCGAACAACCTTACGGACGACAGAAACGGCGCCGCGGGCAGCAAGAGCCACCGCCATGCGCGGCGGCGCGCGAGCGAAACGCAAGTTATCGGAGACCCGCTGCGCATGTGACGAGACATTCGCTACCGACCTCGCTGTGAGCCGCAAGTTGCAGCGTGCGCCCGCTGGGCGCGTGCTCGAGGGTGAGCGAAATGTCGATCTGCGGCAACCATGCCGCCACCCGTTCCGGCCATTCGATCACGCACACCGCATCGGGCCTAAAGTACTCACTGAAACCCGTGCTTTCCCATTCTTCGGGATCTCTGAATCGATAAAAATCAAAGTGATAGAAGTATAAGCTCGAAACTGTGTAATGTTCAACCAGGGTGTAGGTCGGGCTCTTCACGGGGCCCGTCCATCCCAGACCCCGCAGCATCCCGCGCACGAGCGTCGTCTTTCCCGCGCCGAGCTCTCCCGACAGGCCGACCACCATGCCTCCGCGCAGACCGGCCGCGATGGCCGCACCGGCCGCCAAAGTCGCGGTCGCGTCGGGAAGCACGATTCGCTGCCCTTCTATAATCGTCATCTTCCCGTAGCCTTCGATCGACCTTCGGTGCTTCTGGATGCGACTCTCGACCTCGAGACGTTGACGCGCGACATCAAGGCGTGGGGGCGCGAGCTGGGATTCGCCGAGATCGGCATCTCCGATACCGACCTTTCCGCCGACGAGGCGCGGCTGCTGGCGTGGCTCGATGCCGGGCGCCACGGCGAAATGGATTATATGGCAAGGCACGGCGCGCGCCGCGCGCGTCCTGGCGAGCTCTTCTCCGGAACGCTGCGCGTGATCAGCGCGCGCCTGGACTACCTCCCCGCGGCGAAAAGCAGTTCCGCAATCCTCGATGATTCGAGCAAGGCCTACCTCTCGCGCTACGCCCTGGGCCGCGACTACCACAAGGTTCTTCGCGGGCGCCTTAAGCGTCTGGCGCAGCGCATTGCCACAGCCGTCGGCGAGTTCCGCTATCGTGTATTCGCCGATAGCGCACCGGTGCTCGAAGTCGCGCTTGCCGCCAAGTCGGGCCTGGGGTGGCGCGGCAAGCACACGCTGCTGCTCACCCGGGACGCCGGTTCGTTCTTCTTCCTGGGCGAGATCTATACCGATTTGCCGTTGCCCGTGACTCCGCCGGTGTCGGAACATTGCGGCAGTTGCCACGCGTGCATCGATGCCTGTCCCACGGGCGCGATCGTTGCGCCTTATCAGCTCGACGCGCGCCGGTGCATTTCCTACCTCACCATCGAGTTGAAAGGCAGCATTCCCGAGGAGCTGCGGCCGCTGATCGGCAATCGCGTGTACGGCTGCGACGATTGCCAGCTCGTCTGCCCCTGGAACCGTTATGCGCGGCCGAGCCCGTTGCCCGATTTCGCCGTGCGCAACAGCCTCGACGACGCCGACCTCGTGAGGCTGTTCGCGTGGAGCGAGGCGGAATTCGATCAGCGCACGCGCGGCAGCACTATCCGGCGCATCGGTTACGAGCGTTGGTCGCGCAACCTCGCGGTGGGCCTCGGCGATGCCGCTTACGGCGAGGCGATCGTCGCCGCTCTCGCGGCGCGAAGCGATGATCCCTCGGCGCTGGTGCGCGAGCACGTTGAATGGGCACTGCGGGAGCAGCACCGCAAGCGGAACGCCGTCTGAATTCCTGAGAAGTAGCCCGGGTTGATCCTGGACTTGATCCGGGGAAACCCGGGATCATCGTGGCAGCACGTTCCATGTCCCGGGTTTCGCGCTTCGCGCTCAACCCAGGCTACGAATGCTCAGCGGATGAGCTGATTCATCGACACGATGGGCAGCATCACCGCCAGCACGAGCACGAGCACGATCGCCCCCATGATGACGATCAGCATCGGCTGTACCAGCGCGGCAAGCCAAGTCAATCGGCGCTCCACGTCGTCCTCCTGCTCGCGTGCTGCACGCGCGAGCATGGCCGGAAGCTGACCGCTCTGCTCGCCGTTCGCAACGAGGTGCACCAGCAACGGCGGAAAGACGCGCTCGGTGGCGAGCGAGCGCGACAGCGTAACGCCTTCGCGCACATGCCCCGCCGCGGCGTGTGCCGCGCGCCGGATAGGTCTTGCCCAGATGACGGCCGCCGCGGTCTCCAGCGCGCGCAGCAGCGGCGCTCCGCTGCCGGTCAATATCGCCAGCGTGCTCGCGAAGCGCGCGGCATCGAGTCCCGCGAGTACCTTGCCGATGACCGGAGTGCGCAGCAACGCAGCGTGCCAGCGCTCGCGCCAGTACTCGCGGCGCAGCAACAGCACGGCGGCGATCACCCCCAGCGCCCCCGCGCCCACCCAGTACCAGCCGGTCGCACGCAGGAAGTCGCTGGTCGCGATCAGCGCTCGCGTGAGCCACGGAAGCGCCTGCCGGCTCTGCTGGTACACGCCGACGATTTGTGGAACCACATACAGCATCAGCGCCGCGATAACCGCGAGCGCGACGACGGTGATCAGGGTGGGATAGATCAGCGCCATGGTGAACTTGTTGCGCAGCGCCTCGCGTGACTCCAGGTAGTCGGCGAGTCTCTCGAGCACTCCGCCGAGCTGTCCGGTCTCGCTGCCGACCGCGACGAGCCCGCGATAGAGCTCCGAAAACGTACGTGGAAAGCGCGACATGGCCGCGGCGAGTGGCTCACCCGCTGCGACCTGCTCCCGAATCGCTTCGAAGGTTCGCGCGGCGGCCGGATGGCCGGCCTGCTCGACGACAGCGGCGAGCGCCTGATCCAGCGGCATTCCCGACGCCACCAGCGTGGCGAGTTGTCTTGTGGTCAGCGCGAGTAGTGCGGATGGGAGGCGCGTGGCCTCGCTTCGCCGCACGGCAATCGACGCCGCCGGTTCGATGGCGGTGGGAAAGAGCCCGTCGCCGCGAAGCTGATCGCGCACGGCGCGCACATTCGGAGCGTCGAGCATCCCGCGACGCGCGCGGCCTGTCGCGTCGACTGCGTCGTATCGAAATGCCGCCATGGCGCGTTACGTGGACCAGCGCCCGAAACCGCGCTGCGGCGCTGTCGATTCAACAGGCGACACGGGATTCCGCCACCGGAAGCGCGCTACGCAGCGGCGCCAGTGACGCGCAGCAGCTCGGCGAGCGAGGTCGTGCGGTCGGCAAGCCAGCGCGTCCCGTCCTGGGCCAGCGTACGCATGCCGGCGCGAGTGCATGCGTCGCGCAGGGCAGGCTCGCCCGCGCGATCGTGGATCAACCGCCGCAGCGTCTCGTCGACGAGGATCAGCTCGTAGATTCCGGTGCGGCCGCGGTAGCCGGACTGCGCGCAGGCCGCGCAGCCGACCGGCCGGCAGAGCTTGACAGATGATCGCAGGCCGAGGCTGGCGAGCAGCGCCGCTTCGCCCTCGGTGGGCGCCGCAACTGCGCGACACTCGGGACACAGGCAGCGCACCAGTCTCTGCGCGAGCACGCCCAGCAGGCTCGATGCGAGCAGGTAAGGCTCGATCCCCATGTCGGCGAGCCGGGTCACCGCGCTCGCCGCGTCGTTGGTGTGCAGCGTGGCGAGCACGAGGTGGCCAGTCAGGCTCGCCTGAACCGCGATCTGCGCCGTCTCGAGGTCGCGGATTTCGCCGATCATGATGATGTCTGGATCCTGGCGCAGTATCGACCGCAGCGCCCGCGCGAAGGAGAGCTCGATCCTCGGATTGACCTGAGTCTGGCCGACGCCATCCAGCGCAAACTCGATCGGATCCTCGACAGTCATGATGTTGAGCACGCTTCGCGGCAGCCGCGACATCGCCGCATACAACGTCGTCGTCTTGCCGGAGCCCGTCGGGCCGGTCACCAGCACGATACCGTGCGGCTCGCGGATCAGCCGGTCGATCGCGGCGAGAGTCGCGTCGCTCATGCCCAGCGCAGCCAGGTCCAGGCGCGCCGCGTCCTTGTCGAGCAAGCGCAGCACGACGCGCTCGCCGGGCCCTGTCGGCAGCGTGGAGACGCGAACGTCCACGCTCTTGTCGCCCAGCTTCAACGCCATGCGCCCGTCCTGCGGCAGGCGTTTCTCCGCGATGTCGAGGCTCGCCATCACCTTGAGTCGCGACACCAGCGCGGCATGCAGCGCGCGCGGCGGCTCGATGACGTCGCGCAGCTCGCCGTCGATGCGGAAGCGCACGACCGATCGCGCCTCGTAGGGCTCGAAGTGAATGTCCGACGCCCGCTCGCGCAACGCTTGCAGCAACAGAGCGTTGATCATGCGGATGACCGGCGCCTCGGAGGTCGCTCCGAGGAGGTCCTCGGCCTTGGGAATGTCCTGCAACAGTCGCGCGAGATCGGTGTCGCGCGCAAGCGCATCGCTAAGCTGAGCGACCGGCGCCGAAGCCTGGTTGTAGGCGGACGCGAGCTCGGCGGCGAATCTTTCGGCGTTCACGGCCTGCATCTTGAGCGGCCGTTGCAGCACACGCTTGAGCTCGGCGATTCCCTCGATCGAAGCATCCGCACGAGCGAGCACCACGACCGCGCCGTCTTCGTCGCGCAAGGGAAGCACGCCGTGAGCGCGCGCGAACGCGTAGGAAACCCGCTGCGCCAGCGCCGGCGCTGCGGGGGCGAGGCTCGACGGGGGCGCGGAGGACATCGTCGTCACGGTTTGGCCGGTTGCGGCTGCGAAGCTTCCGCCGATGGACGGTCGGTCGGCTGAGGAACGACCGGGAGCAGCCACGGCAGGGGAACGAGCGACGGCGTCGGGAGAAGCATCGGCGCCGGGTTTGCCGGAGACGACGGCAGCGGGACGGCCGGCAGGCGCGGATCCTGAAGATTCGGCAGGACGGGCGGGATCATGTTGGGATCGGTTCGAATGCTCTTCTGCTCGCCGATGATGTAGTCGTAGCGGTCGCTGCTGACGGCGCCGCCCATGGCAGAGTTGCGCACAATCGTCGGGCGCAGGAACACCATGAGGTTGGTCTTGCTCTTTACGCGAGTATCGTAGCGGAACAATGCGCCTGCAATGGGGATGTCGCCCAGGAACGGTATCTTCTGGGTGTTGCCGGTCTGGCTGTCCTGGATCAATCCGCCGAGCACGATGATCTGGCCATCGTCGATGAGCACGGTCGAGTCGAGCGAGCGTTTGTTTATGATGATCCCTGCGGGATTGGTCGTATCCACTACGCTCGATACTTCTTCATGAACGACCATGCGAACGCCGCCACCCTCGGTGATCTGCGGTTTGACGCGCAGCGTCACCCCGACGTCCTGACGTTCGATCGTTTGGAAGGGCGTCACTGTTGCAGTCGTTCCGGTCTGAGCGTACTGACCAGTGATGAACGGGACGTTCTGGCCGACGATGATTCTCGACTCCTCGTTGTCGAGCATCAGCAGATTGGGCGTCGCCAGGATGTTGGCGGTGTTATCGGTCTGCAGCGCACGCACCAGCAGCGCGAGGTTTGTGATGGCGCCCAAGCCGGGGATCGTGATCGATCCGCGAATGATGCCCAGATTGAGGCCCGGCCCCGCAGTGCCCAGATTGACGGAGGTGCCGATGATGTTGCTGCCGGAGCTGATGGTGTTGAAGTTCTGGTTGCCACCAACGTAGGTGCTGTTGCTGTTCAGTCCCTGCAGGTATTGCCACTGGATGCCAAACTCGGCGGAGCGGTCGGCGCTGACCTCGACGATCAGTGCCTCGACGAACACCTGCGCGCGCCGGGTGTCCAGCTTGTCGACGATGGCGCGGATGTTGTTGTAGAGCGGCTCAGGCGCCATGACGATCAGCGCGTTGTTGGCCGGGTCGGCCTGGATGGTTACTCCGCCCGCGCTGAATGCGCTGCTCTGGCTGCCCCCGGACTGGGAAGACAGCCCGCTCAATGCCGTTGCGGCTGCGGGAGCGCTGGTCCCCGCGGGCGCGTTGGACCCGGTCGACGCCGTTGTCATCGAAGCCGGCGGTAGAGGCGTCGATGGCGCGCTCGTATCGCTGCCGCCGGTGAGCAGCGCACGGAGCGTCTGCGCCACGCGCACGGCTTCCGCGTTCTTGAGGAAGATGATGAAGATGTTGCCACCGGTGCGCCCCGGTGTATCGAGCTGCTCGATCAACGCGCGCACCCGCGCCACCCGCGGGGCGTTATCACCGCGGATGAGAACGCTGTTCGAGCGCGGGTCGGCGACGATCACCACGCGCTGCTGAGGGTCCGCCACGGCGCCCTGCGCGGGTCCCTCGGTCATCAGGCGGTTGACCACCTGCATCAGGTCGAGCGCCGACGCGTAGCGCACCGGAACGATGATCGGCTCGCCGGCAGCCGGGACGTCCAGAGACGCGATGATTTTGTCGATGCGCTTGAGGTTCTCCGCATAGTCGGTGATGACCAGCGCATTGGCCGTGGGGAGCGCCGCGATCGTGTTGTTGGGGGTGATCAACGGCCGAAGAACGTTGACCAGTTGCGTCGCCGACTCGAACTTCAGCACGTAGACCGACGTGACCAGCCGGTCGCCGCCACCGGCTCCGCCGCCGGGAACGACCGGAGCGCCCTGAAGCTTGGCGTCTGCCTCGGGGACGATCTTGGTGAGGCCGTCCGTCTCGACAGCGGTGAAACCCTGCAGCCGCAGCGCGGAGAGCAGCGTCGGATAGACAAGTGACCGCGGCACCGGGCGCGCCGAGACGATGTTCACCACGCCCTTGACCCGGGGATCCACGACGAAGTTGCGCCCCGTCATCTCGGCGACTGCCTTGACCACGGCGTCGATGTCGGCGTTGACAAAGTTCAGGGTGACAGCGTCATCCGCCGCCCGAGCCGGCAGCGCCAGCAGCAGGCCGGCCAAGATCGTGGCAAGCAATCGCGGGACCGACATGAACCTCCCAATGCCAAGACGCCGCCCTGGCTCGGGGGGCAATGATAGCATGGGGGGTCAAGCGGCCCGTCCCGCCATCGTCCCCAAAAGGGGCCCCGCCGAATCCGCCGGGCCATGCCACGCCATCTAAGGCTCGTGAATACCCAGAAGGAGGATCGGATGCACCCGTCTGCCCGCGTCGCAGCCAGACCGCAGATCGCGCTCCACGCCGCATTGATCGCGCTGGCCGCTGCACTGTGGCTGCTCGCCGCCCCGGCGCCGGCTGCGGATGCGCCATCGAAGCCGGCCGCGGCGTCGAAATCCTCGGCCGAGAAGACGATTACGGTCACGGTGCCATCGGTGCAGGTTGACGTGTCCACGCCTGAAGACAAGGACAGCGCTGCGCAGGACACCGGGAAGCGCGGCCAGCGCTCGCACGTCTACCGCATCGACGAAGATCCCGACTTCCAATCATTCAGAGACGTCATGCAGACCGCGCCTTGGATCGTCGGTCTGGTATTCCTGGTCGTCGGATCCATTTTCCTGACGCCGCTGGTCCTGCTTGTCGGCATCATCTGGTACAAGTTGCGCAAGGCGCGGATGCAGAACGAGGCCTGGCTGAAACTCGCAGAGAAGGGTGTCGTGGCGCCGACGCTGGCTGCCGAAGCCGTCACTTCGGGCCTTCCGCCCCCGGAGGCGACCGGCGCGCAGGCAGCGGCCGCTGCGCCGGCCGGCTCGATCATCCAGCAGGCAGTGGCCAACCGGCGCCGCGCGGTGTGGTCGGATCTGCGCAAGGGCGTCGTGATGATCACCATCGGACTTGCTTTCAGCGCCTATTCCTTGTTCAACGATCAGGAAGCCAACTGGATCGGGCTCGTCCTGCTCTTTCTCGGTATCGGTTACTTGGTTCTGTGGTGGTTGGAAGATCGTCGCCTCGCTCAGCGCGACACGGGCAACGGGGCGAGTTGAAGTGGGGTATGCGATCACCGGTGGGCCGCGTTCATGTCGTCGCCTCCGGTCAGCGACGAAGCGCTGATCGCCCGCGTCGTCGTCAGCGACGACCGGCACGCCTTCGGCGAACTGGTGCGACGCCACCAGTCCGCCGTCAGGGCGACGCTGCGCAAGCTGGTCGCTGGCAACACGGCTTTGGCCGATGATCTGGCCCAGGAGACTTTCTTGCTCGCGTATCGCAAGCTCAAGCAGTTTCGCCAGGAGGCCCGCTTCTCGACCTGGCTCTATCGCATTGCCTACAATGTATTTCTCGCCGATGCACGCAGGATCAAGGAAGTGTCCATGCCCGAGGACATGGACCCCGACGAGTTTTCGCAAGGCGACGTCCGAACTGGCACGAGCACTTCGCGCCAGGCGGCGCTGTCGATCGATCTGGAGAGGGCGATGAGCGTGCTGTCCGATGCAGAGCGCGCCGCAATCGTCCAGTGCTACCATAACGACCTGTCTCACGAGGAAGCTGCCATCGTGCTGGGTTGCCTGGTAGGCACGCTGAAGACACATATCCTGCGCGCGAAGCAGAAGCTCAAGGCGCGTTTGAGCGCCTGGGCTCCAGGTTGAGACGAAATGCTAAACAGCGAAACCGACGGCGACGACTGGCTCGAGCAGGCTCTGCGGGGCGAAGGACACGAGCATCGCTCGGTGTATATCGCCGACGACGGGTTCACCGCGGCCGTCGTTGCGCGCTTGCCGCGGCCGGTGACCGTCCCGGCGTGGCGTCGAGCCGCCGTTGTTCTGCTGTGGCTGTGCGCGGGGGTTGCGGCCCTGCTGATCGTCCCCGGTGCGTTCGACCAGGCATTCCGCGCCACCCTGGGCATGATCGTCGGGCAGCACTGGGGGCTCGCCGACGTTGCCGGGCTGCTGATGCTGTTCGCGGCGATGACCTGGGGCGCCGTCGTCTACGCCATGCGCACGGATTAAGCGTCAGCCGTCGAGCGATCCGACGTACAGTGGCTCACGAACGCCGTGGCGGCACTGGTCGGCGATTTGCACGTACACTGCTTCCAGAGCGCGCGTCGTGCCTGTGGTGTCGAAGAGCGCGCTGTCGTGCCCAGCGAGCTCGAGTTCTCGTCGGTAACCGAGGAGCAGCGATTTGTCGCTGGCAAGTGTGATGGCGCGTTCGACATAGGCGGCGACATCGGGCGCGATCAGCTCAGGCAGGCCGACCGCGGTCAGCAGGCTCGCCCCCGCCCGTCCCGCAAACGTTTCGCCCAGCCACGTGAGCACGGGGCATCCGGCCCACAGCGCATCGCTCGCGATCGTGTGCGCGTTGTACGGCCAAGTGTCGAGGAAGAGGTCAGCAAGCCGAAACAAGGCCAGGTACTCGGCGTAGTGCCGCCGTGGTGCAAAGATAAGGCGAGCCGGGTCGATCTCGCGGGCGGCGATTTCGCGCTTGAGATTCGCGGCCAGCGTTTGGCTCGTGATCTCATCGTTGCCGGAGAGCAACCACAAGACGCCGCGCGGCACCGCTGCCAGGATCCGCGCCCACGCATCGAAGACCTCCGGATTGAACTTGTACGACTGATTGAAGCAGCAAAAGACGAAGGCGTCTTCGGGCAGGCCGAGCGCGCGCCTCGGAGGCACCGGCGCGATCGGTCGTTGCCGGTCGTTGATCTGGTAGCTCTGCGGCAGCTGCAGCAGCGTCTCGCTGTAGTCTGCCGCGTGCGCGAATGGTGTCACGATCGCGTCGCCGACGAGGTAGTCGATGAATGACGCACCGGTGGTGCCGGGAAAACCGAGGTAGCTCACCTGCACGGGTGCGGGCCGCAGCGCGAGCACCGAGGTCGGCGCGGCATGGGTGTGCCCTTTGAGGTCAACCAGAATGTCGATCCGGTCCGCGTCGATCTGCTCCGCGAGCCGGTCGGCGGGCCAGCCGCACGCGTCTACGAAGCGGTCGAAACCCGATTCGAGTCGCGCCCGCATCGCGCTGCCGTCGCTTGCTCCGGTGGAATACGCGGCAACGATGAAGCGCTTGCGGTCGTGCTGCTCAAACAATCCGGCGGCGAGCACAGCCGTTGCGTGCTGGCGAAAATCCGCCGACAGGTAGCCGATGCGCAGGACGCCGTCTCCCGGCTTGCGGGTCGAGCGCTCCGCTGTCGCGAACATCAGGCTCCACGCCTCGGCGCAGCGGCGTTGCTCGGCACGGCTCGATGGATCGCTCAGGAAGCTGAACGGGGAGAGATGCCTTTCGCCGGCATGGACTCCGGCGCGAAAGCGCTTGCGCAGTGAAGCGAGATCGTGCCAGTCGGCAAGCTGCTTGCGCAGAAACAGAAGCTCGGACAGCGCGGCGCCCTGCCTCGGCTCGAGCTTGAGCGTCTGCTCGAGCGATTGCGCCGCCGCGGAAAGCCGGCCCTGGCGCTGCTCGATGGCGGCACGCTGGAGGTAGAGCGGGGCGGCAGCCGGGTCGTCCCTGCACCGCGCGATTGCTTGAGCCAGCGTCGCGCTCGCTGCATCCAGGCGGCCCAGGGTTTCTTCGATCTGCGCCTTGAGCCCCGCCGGGGCAACCGCACCCGGCGCGGCCTGCAGCGCGAGCTCTGCGTTTGCGAGTGCCTCGTCGAGTCGGCCCTGCGCTTCGCAGCACAAGGCAAGATTGAACCGGCTCGGGGCGTGAGCGCCTTCGAGCTCGAGTGCCTGCCGGGCTGCGCGTTCGGCCTCTTCGACGCGTCCTGCGGTGAGTAGCACGCTCGCCAGGTTGTTCCAGATCTCGGCCTGGCGCGGGCTCCGTTGCAGGGCCTCGCGCAACGCATCGACCGCCGCGTCGTGGCGGCCAAGCGCCCCATAGGCGAGCGCCAGGTTGCACCATGGCTCGGCGGCACGCGCGTCGCTCCGGAGCGAGCGTTCGATGCGCTCCACCGCGGCGTCGGCCCTGCCGCTCTGGTACAGGGCCAATCCGGAGTAATGCAGCGTCTCAGCGTGAGCCGGCCATCGCGCCAGCAACTCGTCGTAGGCGGCGAGCGCCTGCGTCAGCTGGCCCTGGCGATGCAGGTCCAAAGCGTGTCGGAAGGCTGCGACGGGATCGGTCATCGACCCTGCCCGAGAACCGTCGCTTCGACTACGACTTCACTAGTCCTTCAAGGTGAAGTTGACCTCGATCTCGCCGACGTACTTTTCTCCGTCGGCCTGGAACTTCCACTGCGACAGCGCGCGTATCACTTCCTGGTCGAACACGCGCGGCGGCTCCGCCTTGACGATCCTCACTTCGGTGACATTGCCTTTTTCGTCGATATTCAAGTGCGCGATCACCTGCCCGCTTGAAATGCGCTTGCGGATCGCATCCACCGGATATTCGGGATTGACGCGGCTGATCGGCACGATGCCCCGGCGCAGTGCCGGCTTGGGCGGCGGTGGGGCCACGACGGGTGGCGCGATCACGTGCGGTTCCGTCGGCACCACCGTCGTCGGCGCCGATATCACCGGCTCGGTCGTCGTCGGAACCGGAATGTCCGGCGGCGGAACATAGGGCTGGACCGGAGCCTGGATCTTCTGCTGAATCTCGATCTTCTTGGGAGGCGGCGGAGGGGGCGGCGGTGCCTTGATCTCCTCGATGATGGTGGCATTGAGCGGCTTCTTGATCACCTCGACCGCCTTGCGCGCGAGCCCGGTCACCAGACCATAGATCACCAGCACGTGGATGAGAATCACGGCAACGATCCCGATCAGATGCCGGGTCGGATCTCTCTGCTGCCTCGCGAAATCCATGGGGTATCGACTCCGGTTTGCCAGACAGTATGACGGGTGCGCCGCAGCGGGTTATTCGGAGACGATGAACTGCTCGCTGCCGACGATGCCGATCTTGGTGAGACCGAGACGCTGCGCCGACGCCATCACGCCCGCCACGACATCGTACTTGGCGTCCTTGTCCGGTCGCAAATGAAGCTCGGGCTGAACCGGCTTGGCGGCCGCGGCCCTGAGCTTCTCTTCGAGCGTAGCCCGGTCGGGGACGACCTCGCCGTTCCAGTAGACCGTGCTGCTGCCATCGATGTCGATCTTCAGGATCTCGGGCAGAACCAGCGGCGGCGGCGGATTTCCCACCGGCATGTTCAGGTTGATCGCGTGAAGCTGGATCGGGATGGTGATGATGAGCATCACCAAGAGCACCAGCATCACGTCGATCAGCGGCGTGGTGTTGATGTCGATCATCACATCGGGGTCGGCTGATCCGCCGCCCGAGCCCACATTCATTGCCATGGCGTGCTCCTCAACGGACAGTCGGTCACGTCAGCCCTCCCGGACCGGAGGCTCGGTGATGAAGCCGACCTTGGCGATGCCCGCGCGCTGGCAGGCGTAGATGATGCGTCCGACCGCGTCGTACCTCGCCCTGCCGTCTCCGCGTATCTGCACCTCGGGCTGCGGGGTCAGAACGGCAATCTTCTTCAGCCTGTCGATGAGCGCGATGGTGCTGCTGATCCTCAGGTCGTTCCAGTAGATCCGCCCCTGCTCGTCGACGGAGAGGACGATGTTCTCGGGCTTGGTTTCCCGGACCTCGTTGCGTTCCTTCGGCAGCTGCACGGGGATCGACGTCGTGACCACCGGAATGGTGATCAGGAAGATGATCAGCAGCACCAGCATCACGTCGACGAGCGGCGTCGTATTGATGGTCGAAACGACCTCGTCTTCGCCCCCGGCGGGGCCGACGTTCATGGCCATGATCGAGTCCTCGGATGTATTTCCCGGACAGGGTTCAAGCGTGCGCCTTGGCAGCGGGAGCAGCCGCCGCGGCGGGTGCCTTCGGAGCGCTCATCAGCACCGCGTGCACGTCCGCCCCGAAGCTCCGGACCAGCTCCATCGCCGTCTTGTTGCGACGGACCAGCCAGTTGTAGCCGAGGACTGCGGGGACCGCCACCGCGAGACCGATCGCCGTCATGATGAGCGCCTCACCCACGGGGCCTGCCACCTTGTCGATCGACGCCTGGCCCGCGATGCCGATGGCGGTGAGCGCGTGATAGATGCCCCACACCGTTCCGAACAACCCGACGAAGGGCGCGGTCGAGCCCACCGTGGCGAGGAACGCGAGCCCGTCCTGCGTGCGGCTGTGGACATTCTCGATCGAGCGTTGGATCGACATGCTGATCCATTCGTGCATGTCGACGTTCCCAATCAAGCCCGTATGCGTGCTGGTCGCCTCGAGGCCGGTCTCGGCGATGTAGCGATAGGGGCTGCCCTTCTTGAGCAACTCGACACCCTGGCGCACCGACGGCGCGCCCCAGAACTTCCTGGTTGCGGCGCGCGCTTGGCGGCCCATCCTGTACTGCTCGTAGACCTTGGTGATGATGATGTACCAGCTCCCGATCGACATCAGCACCAGAATCAATATCGTTCCCCTGGAGACGTAGTCGCCGCCCTTCCAGAGCGCCTCGAGTCCGTAGGGGTTGTCGACGACCTCCGTCGCACGCGCCGACGTCGGGGGTGCCGCGGGAACGGGTGCGGCGGGGGTCGCGACCGGAGCTGCGGGAGCGGCGGCCGGAGCCGCAGGCTGCTGCGACCATGCCGCGTGCGGCGCCAGCGAAGCAGCCACGGCGACGAACAAAGCCATCGCGGCCAAACGGGTCATCTTCAACATTGTTCTCTCCAGACAGAAGGTTTTTCGGTCAGTTCGTTGGCCGATCCCGCGCGACGGCGGACGATGCGACCGACAAGTGGCCCTCCCGCGGATCGCGGAAGCAGCCGTCAGTGGAAATAGGTTCAGCCTCCGTGTGCGGCGCGCCGCTGCCAATGAGCCCGGGCACGGATGGCTGACTTAACGCAGCCTCAACGCAGTCTCAGGCCCCGGGGTGCAAGCGCCAAAACACATTGGCCCCGCCACATGGCAGGGCCAAGCTTATCGCAAAAAGCGGCAGAATTTTACACAAAACCCCCAAAAAGTCCATTGGAACCGCGGAGGGCGCCCACCCGCCACCAGGAGGCAGTTTTCCGGCCAGGGCGCTCCTGCCTATTTGATCAGGGGAAAGGTCGTCGCGACGTCGTAGTCTTCGTAGGCGCGGATCTTCGACTCGAGTTGCAGATAGCGCGCCGCCTTGTCGGCAGGCAGCGCTTTGATCAGGCTGCTGAACATCTTGCGCCGCGCCTTGATCTCGATCTCGTCCGCGGTGATGAGGTCGTTGCCCAGCGCCTTCAGGTATGCACTGGTGATCGGCCGGTCGCGTGCGATGAAGCCCTCGATCGCGCGGACGTGCAGCCGGTTGGCCATGTCGACATCCCGCTGGTACCGGTCGTAGATCGGCCAGAAGTTCTTGGCCTCGGCCTCGGTGAGCTGCATCGTCTGCGCCACGAAGGCCTTCTTGTCCGCACGCACCGCCGCACGCAGCGCCTGCATGTCGGTCACGTCGGCGGCATTCCCCTCGCCCCAGGCTGACGGCGCTGCCGCGGCGAGCAGGATGAGGATAGCAACAAGGTAATGGTGCATCGTTTCCCCTCGGTGTCGTGGTTCGTAACGGATCAACATGGGCACTTGGCGCCTGCCCTGTGAATTAAAGTGCGCCGCCGTTGCGCGACAACTCAGCGTGCGCCCTGCGAATCGCAGATACCGCACAACACATCCAGCTTCTTGAGAGCCGCTGCGAGGACTTTTTGGTGCGGACCGCCCCATGGGTGCTGCGATGCCTGACGTTCATGCCAGTCGAAGGACTTCGGCTGGAATGCAAGAACGTATCCGACCTCTCCCCTCGGGCCAGACACGCTCACCGCGAACGGATTGTCGGAGTGAAATGAGGCGTGCGTCATCGGAAACCCGATCACGATGCTCGTCCGCTCATTGAACGCCCTCGTTGAGCACACCAGCAACGGATGCAGCCCCGGCATTTCCTTGCCGATGTGCGGACTGTGTTGGATGTAGATGATTTCTCCGCGTTCGGGCACCCAGGCCGCGTTCTTCTTCGCCATCAGACGATCTCTTTCCCGACAGGTCCAAACGCCATGACCTCTCCCCCGTGACGCACCGGATCAAAGGACGCGAGCATTTCTTCCAACGTGGGCTCTCGCGTTTCGGTTTCGATGACGATGCGCCCTCGCTGCGCGATGATTCGAACCCGGGTGCCTTCGCAGACTCCGGCAGCGTTTGCGACAGCCTTGGTGAGCCGGACGGCCAAGCCGTTGCCCCATTGATTGACCGATGCGAGTACCGCCTGCTTTGCCATGAGTGCCCCGAGATCGGTTGAGATTGTACGCGGCCGGCGCGACCCGTGTCAACGTGGTTGATACAAGACCCAGGAATCGGTGCGCTGGGGGAACCTTGGCTCGCCTGGCTCCCGGGCCGGTCGCTTCTGTGCTGTAATGTTGTCGGACGGGCGAGCCACAAACGCCGGCCTCGTAGCCCGGCGGTCATCGCGGCGCCTGCCCGGCGTCAGCCCTGCGTGAAAGGCGAATCGGATGAAGCGCTGGACGATCGCACTCATCTCCATGCTGCTTGCCGCGTGCGCGAGCGCGCCGGCGCCGCCGGGCCAGCGCCTGTTCCGCGACGAGCTGTTCGCTGCGCCCTCGGAACGCATCAGCGCCGACGACGTGTTCGCGCTCAGCGACGACATGCAACAGTACCTCAGGACGCAGATCGCGGGCCAGTTGCACTCCAAACCCCGGGAAAGAGCGCTGGTCGACGCGCTCTACAGCAAGAAACAGCTCAAGCTCCAATACGACGCGGAATTTACCCGGGATGCCGCGCAGACCTTCGCAGCAAGAGCCGGCAACTGCCTGTCGCTGGTCATCATGACCGCCGCCTTCGCCAAGGACATCGGCATCCCGGTCCGCTACCAGATGGTGCTCGGAGACCCCGTGTGGAGCCGTAGCGGCGGCATGTACTTCTCCATCTCGCACGTCGATCTGACCTTGGGCGTGGAACGCGACAGCCGGGTCCTGGACCCCCTCAGCGCCGAGTTGACGATCGACTTCTTTCCGGGCGAAGACCTCAAGGGCCAGCGCCTGCGCGTGGTGAGCGAGGAAACCATCGTCGCGATGTACATGAACAACCGGGCCGCGGAGTCGCTCGCCGAGGGCAAGGTCGACAATGCATACTGGTGGGCCCATGCAGCGATCGAACACGATCCGAAGTTCCTGAGCGCCTACAACACGCTGGCTCTCGTCTACCGACGTTACGGCAACCTGCAAGACGCCGAGGGCGTGCTCGGCGACGTTCTCAAGCTCGAGCCCGCAAACACCAACGCCATGTCGAACCTTGCGCTGGTGCTCGACGACGAGGGGCGCGTCGCGGAAGCGGGAGCGCTCAGGAGCAAGCTCGCCAAGCTCGAGCCGTACCCGCCGTTCTGGTTCTTCGACCGGGGCCTGGCCGCCCTGCGCAACGGCGATTTCCGGGAGGCGAAAGACCTGTTCGAGCGGGAGGTCCAGCGCGACGCCTACTACCACGAATTCCGGTTCTGGTTGGGAATCGCGTACTTGGGCCTCGGCCAGACCGCGCAGGCGCGCGCGCAGCTCGCCCTCGCGCTCGAAAACAGTACGACGCGCGGGGAACGCGACCTCTACGCCGCGAAGCTCGCCGCGATCAAGGCGCACCGGTCGCTGCTGTCCGGTGAAGATTCGAACTGAGGTCTAGCTCCGGGGGCTCGGCTCGCTTGCACGGCACGCCCGTGCCGAGCGCGGAGCAGTTCGGACTCGACGCACTTGACGCGTGCCGCCCCGGCTCGCGACGCGGCCCCTTCCCGACTCAGCGACCCCGAAAATGAAACCGCCTGGAAACACAGCCCCAGGCGGTCCGGCGCCGCGGCGACCCACCTCCCGAAGGCTGCGGGTCGCGCGCGGAAGCCTCTTTACTTGAACGTGTAGATGAACCCGAGGCTCCAGAAAGGTCCGACCGCCCCGATCTGATGCAGCGCCGGGTTGTACAGCAAGCCGTTGTTGCCCGCGTTCGGCTGCCCGCCGGCCAGGGCGCCATAGGTCGCGAAGTCGTACGGCGGCTTGGCGTTGAACGCGTTGGTGATCGACGCCTGGAAGGTCCACTGCTTGTCGTACGCGTACTGGAAGTTGAAGTTCACGTACGTGAACGAGGCGACGTTGCAGTAGTTGGGGGCGACTCCGGTAACGGCCCAGCGCAAGCCGTTGTCGTCGGTCAGCCCGTCCTGACAGGTGAAGTCGCCAACGGACGGATCGGTCACGTTGAAGCGGCCGACATAGTTGATCGTCGCGGTGCCCGTGAACGGCCCCTTGGACCACTGGATGACCCCCTGGGCGCGGTCCTTGGGATTGCCGGTGTCGCCGGAAACGATCGACGGGCCGTGCGTTCCCGCGAGCTGGTACTTCACCCCGTTGAGCGTCAGGTTGTAGCTGATGATGTGGCTCCAATTCGCGCTGAGCATCAGCTTGCTCGTGTCGGGCAGGGTCCAGGTGTAGGCGCTGGTGAGATCGAAGCCGTCGGTCTGCGTCTGCTGGGCGTTGACGTAAGGCGTGGCGATGAACTGGATGGGGCCGACCGGTGTGAGCCCGATCGCGCCGTTGCCGAAAACGCCCTGCTGCGGCGTGGTGCGAACCGCGAAGTCCAGAGGCTGGAAGCCGTTCACCGATGCCGCCGTGATGATCTGGTTCTTCAGGTTGATGTAGTACCAGTCGAAGGTCGTCGCCCAGCCCCGGATGGGCTCGACGACGAAGCCGGCGGTGTAGTTGTCGGACTTCTCGGGCTGCAGGTGCTTGTTCGCCACCTGCAGGTACGTTGGATTGAAGTTGCACGGATTGACAGTCCCGATTAGGACCACGTTCTGCGGCGAAGTCAGGTTCGGCGTGCCGTCCGGGTTGCTGACCGGGCACAGCTGCGGATCCCGGATCGAGTTGAAGCCGAACAGCGAGCCGGTGTTGCCGGCCTCCGTCATGTAAGGCGCTCGGAACCCGGTTCCCGCGGTACCGCGCAGCGCGAACTCCCTCATCGGCGTCCACTTCACGCCGACCTTGGGATTCCACGTGCTGTTCGACGGCACGTTGTAGTAGTCGTAGCGCAGCGCCGCGTCGACTTCCAGGCTCTTCAGCACCGGTGCCGCAAGCTCCGCGTACGCCCAGGCATTGTTCTGGCTGCCGACAGCGTAGGCGCTTGCGCCGCCGCCCAGGTTGACCGTGCCGTCCTGCGCGGGCCCGGCATCTGGTTGACTCAGGTTCCGGTACACGTCGCCTGCGCCGATGGCGAGACCCAGGGGGCCGCCGTCCAGTTGCATCAGGTCGCGCGAGGCCGTCGCCTGGGCGAAGCTCAGGTTGTTCCAGTCGACGGCGTTGACCGTCGGAATGACTGCTCCTTGCAATGCCCCGTTGTTGCCGGTGAGCAGGTAGGGGTGAGCCGGATCGTTCAACGCCGCGACCAGCGCAGTCTCGTTGATGTAGCCGTTCCACTGGAGGTATTGCCTGACGTTGGTGTAGCCTGCGGCACCCACGATGTCCCAGCCCCACGCCGAACCGGTGAGCTCCGCGATCAGACGGCTTGTCTGGGCGTCGCTCGAGGTCGTGCGAGCGGTTTGGTCGGGAATCAGCGCGCGTACGTTGGCGGGCGTGCCGAACGGGTTGCCAGGATAGGTCGCCGGAACCGTAAAGTGGGGAATGACGCTCGTGATGTGTGGTATCTCGTTGGGGCCGATCGCGGTGATGCCGCCGAAGCTTCCGAACGGCACTGCCGCGGGCTGGATATCCTGCGAGGCCTGAGAGTCGAAGAACATGCCCTTGAGATTGAGCGTCCAGTCATCGGGAAGCCGGGCCGTCCCGCTCGCTATGAAGTTGACGTTCTGCGTGCGCGGCTGCACTTTGCCCCAGTCGTTGGTGTATTGGCACAGGTTGGCGTTTCTCGCCTGGAAGTTGCAGTTCCCGTTCAGGAAGGCAAAGCTGGCAGGGTTGGACGTTGAGCCTGTGGGATTCTGCAGGTACGGCGCGTTGCGTATGACCGGGTTGGATACCACAGGACTCACTGCCCCCGGATTGAGGTTCACCCCGCCCCAGGACGTATAGTCGGTCTGGTTCCAGCGCGCGCCCGAGCGCTGCTGAAGGGTGATGTCCGCCTGGCTGCGGTACTCCGCGGCGAGGTATCCGCTGAGCTGCGACGCAGGGTCGCCCAAGCCCTGCAGGAGCTGCACGTCCCACGTCGTCCCGCCACCCTGGGTGGTGGTGCCGCCGGTCGCGTTGGCGGTGAATCCCTGGTAGTTCTTCTTGAGGATGACGTTGACCACGCCGGCGATGGCGTCGGACCCGTAGATCGCGGAGGCGCCGTCGAGCAGCACTTCGATCCGGTCGACCGCGACGAACGGAATGGCACTGATGTCGACGAACTGGCGCTCGTTGTCGTCCGTCAATGGATAGCCGGCCTGGCGATAGCCGTCGATCAGGACCAGCGTGTTGGCGACCGTCAGGCCGCGCAGAGCGACGCCGCTGCCGCCCGCGGCGAACGCCCGGTTGAACGATTGGCTCAACGTCCCCTGGCCGTTCGAGGTGAGATCACGCAGTACCTGGGAGACGCTCGTGTAGCCCGACTGGATCATCTGCTCCGCAGTGATCACCTGGACTTCGCTGGGCGTTTCCGTCGTCGTGCGGGGAATGTTGGTTCCCGTGACTTCGATCTTCTCGATTTTCTGCGGCTGCTGTTGCTGCTGCGCGGCAACTGGAGCCACTGCCATCGCCGAAAACGCTCCGGCGGCGACCAGCTGCGCGATTGCAAGCGGCAAGGCCTTGACTTTTGAGTTCATGCGGAACCTCCCCATGGGTATCATCCGATCGAAGCTTCTTGGGACGCCGGCCCACCCTCGCGACGCCGACGCGTTAGCTGGAGCTGTCCCAGCCCGGTGAGTCGACATTACCGCAACGCGATTTGCGGCCGCAATGAAAATGTAAGGTTGCTAGAATCTCCGTGCCTAATGTGTTGCAAATCCGTCACGAATCGATGTCTGTCATGTGCAACGCGCTGATTCGCGCCAGAATCATCACGGATTCAGATGTTGCAGGCAGCGCAGCATTCGAGGTTTTGTGCACTGCAGTATCGTCATCGATGACCCCGGGCGGCCTATGGGCAATGGACCCACGGCAATGAGCTCGGATCGGCCACACAAATTCGATATCCGGCCAGCCCGACGCGAGGATGTGCCCGTCGTGCACCAACTGATTCGAGCGCTGGCGGATTTCGAAAAACTCACGCACCTTTGTAGGGTGACCGAATCCGATCTCCACGCCGCGCTGTTCGGTCCACGGCCAGCGGCCGAGGTGCTGATCGCGTGGAAAGACGACGTCGCCGCCGCCTTCGCGCTGTTCTTTCACAACTACTCGACCTTTCTCGGCCGGCCGGGCCTGTGGCTCGAGGACCTTTTCGTCGTGCCAGCGTATCGTCGCCAAGGCTGCGCGAAAGCGCTGCTCCACGCACTCGCGAAAATCGCGGTCGACCGCGGCTGCGGTCGCTTCGAGTGGGCCGTGCTCGACTGGAACGCCGCGGCGATCGATTTCTACCGCGCGCTGGGCGCGACCGTGCTGCCCGACTGGCGGATCACCCGTGTGACCGGTGACGCGCTGGCGCGGCTCGCGGCGGAGCCGAAGTTCAGCGACACGTAGCGATGCGCGCAAGCACGTGACGTTTCGCCCGACTAACCCCGTCGTCGGAAGCCGGCGCCGATGTTACAATGTTACATGTAGCGTGACTTAGGAGCGCGCGATGGCGACAAGTAGTGCGGCGCGAGTCCAGAAGCGCCGCGCAGCCCTTCGAAAAGCCGGCCTTCGACCGGTCCAAATCTGGGTACCGGACACGCGCCGCCCCTCGTTCGCGAAGGAATGTCGCCGCCAAGCGGGACTGCTGCGAGACGACCCGAAGGAACGCGAAATTCTCAGGTGGATCGAGAAGGCCTACGACCCCGCAGGATGGAAGTGAAACGCGGCGACCTGGTGACGATCGCCCTGCGGGGAGACTACGGCAAACCGCGTCCCGCGCTGGTTGTCCAATCGAACTTCTTCGATGCCCTTCCGTCTGTCACTTTGCTGCCGGTAACGAGCGATCTCCGAGATGTCGAGCTCTTTCGCGTTACGATCCAGCCCGAAGAAGCGAATGGCTTGCGCAAGCCGTCGCAAATCATGGTCGACAAAGCAATCACGGTGGCGCGCGCGAAGATCGGCGCACGGATCGGCGCTCTCGACGCAAACGTGATGCTGGAGGTAACGCGCCGGCTGGCGATCTTCCTCGGTATCGCCAAGTAAGGGAATCTGGGTAAGCGAGGTCGTCTCACGTCCCGTGATGCCAGCCTTTGGGAATCGCCGACAGCAGCTTTTGCGTGTACGCCTGCCGCGGGTTGCGGTAGATGTCGTCCGAGTTGGCGATCTCGACGATGGCGCCCTGGTTCATGACCATGATCTCGTCTGAGATGTACTTCACGACCGCGAGATCGTGGGAGATGAAGATGTAGGAGAGGTGATACTCGTCCTGCAGGTCCTGCAGCAGGTTGAGCACCTGCGCCTGCACCGAGACGTCGAGCGCGGAGACCGACTCGTCGCAGATGAGGATGTCGGGCTTGAGCGTCAGGCAGCGCGCGATGGCGATCCGCTGGCGCTGACCGCCCGAGAATTCGTGCGGATACTTGTAGAACGACACCTCGGGCAGTCCAACTTTCTGCAGCAGCTCGAAGGCGAGCTCGGTGCGCTCCTGGGCCGATGCGCCGATCCAGTGGATCTGCATCGGCTCGGTCAGGATCTGTCCCACGATCATGCGCGGGTTGAGCGAGGCATAGGGGTTCTGGAAGATGATCTGGATCCGCCGCTTGTAGTCCATGAAGTCCCGCGGCGACATCGACAGGATGTCCTTGCCCTCGAAAAGCGCCTCCCCGGACGATGCTTCGTGCAGACGCATCAGCGTGAGACCCACGGTGGTCTTCCCCGAGCCGGACTCGCCGACCAGTCCCAGCGTCTTCCCCTTGGGGAGCCTGAACGACACGTCCTTGACGGCCTCGAACTTTCGCCGGCCGAAAAGTCCTTCGCGTGAATAGAAGTCCTTGCCGAGCTTCCGCACGTCGAGGATGATCGGATCGCCCGCCGAAATGCCGCGCGTGCGCTCGGAGAGGTTCATCGCATGCGCGCCGCCGTCCATGAAGTCCTCGATGACGGGCAGCCGCACGGGGCGGCGGTCGAGCCGGGGCCGGCACTGCAGCAGCGCCTGCGTATACGAATCCTGCGGATTCTCGAACACGCGTTTCGCGGGGCCCTGCTCCTTGATCTCGCCGTTCCGCATCACGACGACGTAGTCCGCGATCTCGCCGACCACCGCGAGATCGTGCGTAATGAACA